>OJEJ01000030.1_pt1 | contig 113539 bp, 104 predicted proteins | sample 1593271 | NCBI WGS metagenome assembly OJEJ01 (sample SAMN05416877, study PRJEB24817) | seawater metagenome | isolation source: Sea water | place: Canada:Atlantic | collected 2013-11
CTCGTGGGCTCGGAGATGTGTATAAGAGACAGGCGCTTAAGAATTGAAATTAAATATTGAATATTTTATAATATAAAAAATAATAACGTGACTATGACTCAAAGCAATAAGCCCTACCACATTCAATCTATCGACAGGGCAACTGACCTGTTGGATGCTATTGCACGCTACCCAGAGCCGGTCAGTCTTAAAATACTCAGCGCAGAAACTGGACTTCACAGTTCGACCACTTTTCGAATTCTGGCTGCATTAATTCAAAACCATCTTGTCGAAAAAAATCAATCAGGTAAGTATCAGCTTGGCTTAAAGTTATTACAGCTGGGTGCTCGTCTCCATAACAAAATTGACTTAGTCAGTCTGGCATCACCCGTACTGGAGGCCTTATGCCTACAGTTAAATGAATCGGCTAACCTAACTATTAGAGAAGGAGATGAAGTTGTTTATATTCAAAAAGCAACGCCCAAACGAATGATGCATGTCCAACAATTAATCGGCAGTCGAGCACCGTTGCATGTTACCGCTGTAGGGAAATTAATATTGGGACATTCTGGCGTTGAGGCAGTCGAGGGTTATGCCCAACGCACCAACCTACCCGCCTATACTCGTAACACAATTAATACTGTTCAGCGCCTGCAGGATGAGTGCCTCACCGCTGTCGAACGAGGGTATGCGCTGGATAACGAAGAAGCAGAAATTGATGTTGGCTGTATTGGCGTACTTATTTTTGACAATTCTAACATTGCTATTGCGGGTTTATCCGTGTCGGCACCGATTGAAAGGCGTCGAGAATCATGGGTCGCAATCGTTATGGAAGCCGGTAACCAATTATCAGAAAAGTTAGGCTATGTTAAACGTTAGTTTAGAACTAGCTGAAAGTATCCAAAAAAACTGTGGACTGAAAACTCGGTATCTTATTCGCAGATGATATTACTTGTTTCACCATTCGATGGATCTCTGTGATACTTCAAATATTCTTGAACCATTTCGTCTGTGACATTTCCCCTAGACCATCCACCGAAAGCTATCACCCAGAAATGTCTGCTCCAATATCGCTTCTTTAACTCTAGATACTGGTCTTACAATATTCTTGACGGTCTCTCTTTCATTCGCTTGACTAGATCACTAATCAATATTCTCGGTGGATATTGTTTATGCACAGGCTGCTTACTCACCACTCCTTTTCAATATCCGAACATCTTCAGCATCACATATTTGTATAAGTAGCTTTGGACATCTCTTCTGAGTCTCTCCCTCGGTCAGTTGTTGAAAATTCATTGTGCGTTTTTCTTTGGCGAGAAGAATGACGAATTATAACAGCTGGCCGTCTTTTTAAGGAATTGCCCTTATTATCCGAAGCCAAGCCACAACAAACTTCTAAAATCTAGGGTTTTAGACTAGCTTGTGAATCATGCCCTCAGTTAATCATTTTTATGTTGCGACTCAATCTAAAAAGCAAATGAAATTTAGTCGGTTAACTCTCTGACCTTTTCAATCAGCAATGAAAAATCTAATGGTTTAGTCAGGTATTCGGTCGGGTGAAGGTGAGTCGTTGCAAGTTTATCTCTTCTATCATCCAATGCAGTTAAAAATACAAAAGGAATGTCTTTTTTATCTGGGTGGTTGGTACGTAACTCTTCTAGAAGTGTGTATCCAGACTTGCCGTCCATCATCCTATCACACAGAATAAGATCAACTGTTTCGGTAAGTATTAGTTTAAGACCAGAGCTTCCATCCTGCGCTTCAATTACTTCAAATCCCTCTGTAGTTAAGGCATCAACTACTTCGAGGCGTTGTGCGTCGTCATCTTCGATGCAGAGAATTTTAATCATAAAAAAGGTTCCTTTTGAGTAACACCAAAGACATTATGACATCCAAGGTTAAAGTTTCAGTCAGCCAGTTTCATATAAATTTTATCAAGCTGAGCCGACACTTTTAGAAGAATATTAATGAGCTCTGGATCAAAGTGTGAAGGCTCCGTTCTTCCGTCACCATCAAGTATAATAGACAGCGTTTTTTGCTGATCGAATTCTGGTTTGTAAGGCCGCTTCGATCTTAATGCGTCATATACGTCAACCAATGCAGTAATCCTAGCCTCTATGGGTATTTCAGCACCTTTAATGCCTTGGGGGTAGCCACTACCGTCCCAGCGCTCATGATGATTTTTAGCAATATTAGCAGCAACCTGCATAACGGGGTGATTAGAATGAGACAAAATGTCATATCCATTCTGCGCATGTTGTTTCATGATGACGACTTCGTCTGAATCTAATTTACCCGGTTTCAATAAAATATTATCTGGCGTGCCGATCTTGCCTACATCATGTAAAGGTGCTGCCAGCAACATTAGGTCTTGACGTTCTTTCGACCATCCAAGTTCTTTGGCAATGACTTGCGAATATTCCCCTATCCGACGAATATGATTACCTGTTTCTGGATCTTTGTATTCAGCCGCTGCGGCAAGACACTCTAATGACTCGCTGTAAGCACTTTTAAGGTTATCAAGAAGCTTTTGTATTTCCAATGTTTTGGCCTGAACGTCCGCTTCTAGACTGGCTTCATATTGACGACTGGCACGTTTCAAACCAACCAACTCCTCTGCTCGATGAACAACGTGAACCAAGTGATCTAGATCAATGGGCTTTTCAAGAAAATCGATAGCGCCTAGTTTCAGGGCTTCAATAGCCTCTTTTGACCCACCATGACCTGTCAAGATAATAAATTCAAGGTCACGATTTTTATCGATTACCGACTGTGCGTCCAGAATCATTTCCAAACCCGATTTCCGAGGCATAATAATATCACTTAGAACAATCGTGATATCCAAATCCTGACACAGAAGATTGAGCCCTTCTTCGCCGTTGGAAGCTTCAACACAGTCAAAGCCTTCATCAGTTAAACATTCAACAAGTTCTTCCCGAATTTTTGATTCATCTTCTGCAATGAGAATTTTATTTATGGACACTGTCATTCAGTTAATTCTAGCACTGACTCAACTTTTTCTATGAGAGTTTCTATATCTAATGGCTTTTTTAAAAAAGGATATAGTGAGAGATCAACCCCGTTTTTTTCAATCATGGGACGGGCATGACCTGACATGACAATGAACTTTATTTTATGTTCCAAGGTTGTTTCAACGATCTTAATCAGGTCAGCACCCGTTCCACCCGGCATCCTTAAGTCTGTAAGAATTAGAGTAATTCCTGGCGTCGAGTTAATCATGTCAACGGCGGCTTTGACATTACTTGCAACAAGACAGTCATAACCCTCGTCCGTTAAGGTTTCAGCCGCCTCTTCGAGAATAATGTCTTCATCATCAACAATTAGTATTTTTATTGCGATTACCCTTCTCCCGTCAATCCAACAACTAGGTAACTGTTGGTAAAGTAATTGTGAACCGAGCCCCATTATGAATGTTTTCAGCAAAAATTGTGCCGTTCATGTCTCGAACTATACCATAGCTGACCGACAGCCCTAAACCCGTGCCTTTGCCCATTTCTTTAGTTGTGTAAAACGGTTCAAAGATACGCGACAAAACATCGTCAGGAATACCTGAACCAGTGTCTTCTGAGGTAATGTGAATAAAATCATCCACTTGAAATACTTTTAAGGTGATTTTTGCCTCTCCAGCAGCTTCAACCATTGCATCTCTGGCATTAGTTAGCAGGTTTAAGATCACTTGTTCCATTTGTATGGAATGGCCCAAAATAGAGGTGCAGTTTTCAGCAAACTCAGTCACAATTTCAATGCCTGCTAATCTCAATTGCTCGCCCATTAGGTCGAGCGCATTGATGACAATATTTCGAGGATCAATTGGCTCAGGGCTCTCCTTTGCCTCACGCCCAAACATTCGCATATGGTCAATAATTGCAGCGGCTCGCGCAGTCTGCCCTTCGATACGCTCAAGTTTATCATTCAGATATTGTGGATCGATGATACCTTTAAAGATCTTTCGTCGGCTATTGCCTGCAGCCATCCGAATGACGTTGAGTGGTTGGTTTAATTCGTGAGCAACCGATGTTGCCATTTCACCTAATGTCGCTAATTTGGACGACTGAATAATTTGGGCTGCAGCTAATTTGCGTTCTGTCTCCTGTTCAACCCGTACTTGATTGAGCTCAGTAATATCTTGGCCTACCCCAACCACACCCACTATGCAGCCAGAAGCATCTCGTCGTGTTGTCGAATTTAAAAGAATATCCACTCGATCACCCGATTTAGTGAACAACGGGAATTCATAATTCGCTGTTTCTTCGCCTTTAAGTGCCTTTTCCAAAACTTCTCCTACCGACGCCTTATAATTGTCCTTAATAAAATCGGCTACAAGGTCGAGACCCATGACCTCCATCTTGTTGAACCCAGTGATGTTGGCTGCTTGCTGGTTCCACTCGTTAACCTTTCCTTGCGCATCTATACCAAAGATAGGCGCGTTAGCCGTATCGACTAACTGGGTCATTTCATTCGCAATACTCGCTTGCTCAGCCAACACTTTATTCAGTTCGGTAATGTCTTGACCTACGCCAACCACACCAATAATTCGACCAGAGGCATCCCGTCGTGTCGTTGAATTCAGCAGAACGTCGACCCGATTTCCCGACTTGGTAAACAATGGAAATTCATAGTTAGCCGTCTCTTCCCCACGTAGGGCTCTTTCCAGGACTTCACCGACCGAAGCTTTATAATCATCGGTAATAAAATCGGCTACAAGGTCGAGACCCATTACTTCTTCTTTATCAAAACCCGTAATTTTTTCTGCTTGTTGGTTCCATTCATTCACCATTCCATTTGCATCAATACCAAAGATAGGTGCGTTAGCCGTATCGACTAACTGTGTCATTTCGTTAGCGATATTCACCTGCTCAACTCGCACTTTATTCAATTCAGTAATATCTTGACCTACGCCAACCACACCGATGATTTCCCCTGAGGCGTCGCGCCGTGTTGTTGAATTCATTAAGACATCGACACGGTCTCCTAATTTGGTGAACAACGGGAATTCAAAATTTGCAGTTTCCTTACCTTTGAGAGCTTTCGCTAGAACCTCATTCACTGAAACCTTATAATCATCGGTTATAAAATCAGCTACAAGGTCACGACCCAACACCTCTTTTTTGCTGAAACCCGTTATCTTTCTTGCTTGCTGATTCCATTCATTAACCTTCCCTTTTGCATCTATACCAAAAATAGGGGCGTTTGCCGTGTCAATCAGTAGGGTCAAATCCTGCGCAACACGCTCCATTTCAGAACGATAACCATCAAGCTCTATTTGAAAAGCCAATTCTTTATTAGCCAGGATTAACTCATCCGCTCGCTTTGCCTTTTCTTTGTTAGCAAGAACTAATTCATCGGCTCGCTTTTCTTTCTCTTTATTGGCAAGAATTAACTCATCGGCTCGCTTATCCTTCTCTTCATTTTGAAAGGCAAGTTCTTTGTTGGCAAGAGCAAGCTCGTCTGCTCGCTTTTCCTTCTCTTCGTTGGCTAACGTTAACTCATCCGCCCGCTTGTCTTTTTCTTCATTTTGAAAAGCTAACTCTTTATTCGCGAGGGCTAATTCATCGGCTCGCTTGTCCTTCTCTTCATTTTGAAAGGCTAACTCTTTATTGGCGAGGGCTAATTCATCAGCTCGCTTTTCTTTATCCTCGTTAGCGAGCGTTAATTCATTTGCTCGTTTTTCTTTCTCTTCATTTTGAAAGGCGAGTTCTTTGTTAGCGAGAGTAACTTCGCCAGCCCGCTTTTCCTTTTCCTCGTTAGCTAACGTTAACTCATCCGCTCGCTTGTCCTTCTCTTCATTTTGAAAAGCCAGCTCTTTATTGGCAAGAGCTAATTCATCAGCGCGCTTTTCCTTCTCTCTATTTTGAAAAGCGAGTTCTTTATTAGCGAGGGCTAATTCACCGGCCCGCTTTTCCTTATCTTCGTTAGCAACCGTTAACTCATCCGCTCGCTTTTCTTTCTCTTCATTTTGAAAAGCCAGCTCTTTGTTAGCAAGGGCTAGTTCATCGGCGCGTTTTTCTTTCTCTTCGTTCTGAAAAGCGAGTTCTTTATTGGCAAGGGCTAATTCATCGGCGCGTTTTTCTTTCTCTTCATTTTGGAAGGCCAACTCTTTGTTAGCGAGGGCCAATTTATCGACTCGTTTTTCTTTCTCTTCATTTTGGAAGGCCAACTCTTTGTTAGCGAGCGCTAATTTATCTACTTCTTTTACTTTATTTTGATCATTATTTTTTTTCAGCATAACTAGTCTCATATTTTCATTAATTCTCACCTAATTTCCAACAAGGCAAGTGCAATCAACACTTTTTATTATATTGTCTAGCCTGAATAATGACTGACAGTCATTACAGATACCCTAGTCAGTAGGGTAATTAAAATAGTCACTGGAAGCCCCCATATCTTTATTCACTGCTTATACTACTTGAAGTCACTCACCAGCTGCATAGAGCTGATCCTCATGCATAAAAATGTTGGAGAGTTTGACTTTAAAACATAACTTTTATTAAGTTCATCCGTAACTATATAGTTTGTTTTAGGGAAAATTTCTTATAAGTTTCAAATAAAAAAAATTTGATACTACAGCTTCTGGCTCAGAAAATAATGAAGGAGGTTAAACTAAGAGGTTTCAATAACATTTTATATTGAAGCAGAGCACTAAAATAATGAAAGGCAGGTTAAACTGACTGCTGACTTGGCGAAACACCTTTTCAACAGCTATTACTGGATATCTCCTATTAGTTTTCCACTTTTGAACAGAACTACAATCATAGCTTCTTTGGAATTATTATTTCAACTATAGTTCCTTTCCCTTTTTCAGTGCTAATGCTAATTTTACCACCATGCAATTCAATGAACATATTGGATAGGGTGAGTCCTAGTCCAATACCGTTAACAGTTCTCTTATGACCACCTTCGACTTGCCGAAAAGCTTCTCTGGCTATCTTGAGGTCCTCTTCGTTCATTCCTACGCCATTATCAGATACACTAACGCTCAACGCTTCACCAAGGCTGCGCACCTCAATAACAACATGGCTATCAGATGGGGAATGCTGGATCGAATTATCCATAATATTATAAATCGCTTGCATTAACCGTTTTTCATCACCTTGAATTATTGTCATTGGATGTTCTTTAATAACTGTGGACAATTGAATAGAAAGTAATTCGGCTTTTGGCTTGAGGACATCCATTACCCGATCCACGATATCGTTCAGGTTGACATCGCCTAAACTGAGATTTATATCACCACTATCGACATCGACTAAATCTAAAATGGTGTTAATGGTGCGAAGCAATTTGAGGCCAGCCTTAGAGATTTTTTTAGAATATTTGTGTTCTTCCATATCGCCTCTCTCTTTGCTGCTGATAGCAATCAATTCAGCAAAACCCAAAATCGGCGTTAATGGTGTTCTTAGTTCGTGCTTGATCATACTGAGAAATTCTGACTTGGTGCGATTTGAATCAGATAATTCCAGATTGAGCGACTGCAGTTTTTGGTTTGCACTCGACAAGTCATCCGATAGCAGTCTCACTTCTTGTGTACGCTCCTCAACTTTATATTCAAGATGCTCATGAAATTGCTTTTGCAAAATTCGTAATTGCAATGTTTCTACGGCTCGACCGACCGCATGTAACAAGTGGTCAGGTGATATTGGTTTGGTAATAAAGTCCATTGCACCCAGCCGAAGCGCTTCTATAGCCTCATCTGTTCCCGCGTGACCGGTGATAACAATTACTGCAAATTCTCTTGTATCAGCGTATTTTTTACGGAGCTTATTAACCATTGTCAGACCATCCTGACCAGGCATTTTAACGTCGGTAACAATGACCGAAATAGTTTCATCTATTTCGATCATATCCATTGCTTGAATAGCATCACCCGCTATTTCACACTGCATGAAATCATCAAAATTTAATAGTTCGGCTATTTCCTCTGCAATATGACGTTCGTCATCAACTATCAGTACTTTAGCGATAGATTCGGACGTTTCAACTTCAAAAACGTTAACTTCAGACATAATAGAACTTAAAGAGGTCATATTTACTTCACCAGGTTCTGTATTAGTTGTATGCATATTCTCAAAATCCAAGAAAACATGTATTTTTGTTTGATTTATCTTGGTCTTTGGTTCTTTTGATCTAGTTGGTTACTAATAAAGCGCCCAATGCTCTCGATTGAGAGTGGCTTTTTCAAAACCGCAATCACACTACTATTTGTACTCGTGACTACACGGGACAAGTCGTCAAACGCCGATATCATAATAACCTTAGTTTCCGGCAAAACCTTATGAATCTCATTAATGGCTTCGACCCCAGTGTAACCTCGCAATAGGTAGTCCATAATCACAAAATCGGGACGGTGTTTAAGTGCTAGCTCCAAAGCAATCACTTCATTGACTGCTGTATAAACCGTTAAACCGAAATCCTCTAATGCATCCGCCATCTCTTCCAGTGCTTCAGGGTCATCATCAACAATAAGGATTGAACCTTTTAATTGTCCTATAAAAGACGGCATAGTGCTCCCAGTGCGATATTTCAGATGAAATATTACTATTTATTATAGTCTCAAACAGACAAAGAGTATTCGTCGTTTGTACGTTTATATGCAAAAATAACACATCGATTATTTAAAGACTAATTAAGTGACTATTAAACGTTCCAAAAATTGCCCTACAGTTCTAATACTTGAAGACGATCTTGAATCCTTGGATGAAATCAAAGAGACACTCGATAATGGAGGTTTTCAGACTTTATCAGCAGTGAATCTCGAAGAATTAGAGATTATTAAAAAAGGTAATATTATAGATCTCTTCTTAATTGATTTAAATCTTCCTGACGGAAATGGTCTCTCAATTGTTCGCGAAATCAGGGTAGAATCAGAAGTGGGAATTATCATTGTTTCTGGAAAAACTAGTGAAATAGATCGTGTTGTTGGTTTAGAAATAGGTGCAGACGACTACATTACTAAACCTTTTAGCCCTAGAGAATTATTGGCCAGGGTCCAATCTGTATTGCGACGCACTCGTGATAAGACACTACCCAAAAAAGAAGTGGATGGTGACTATGAGTTTGCGGAGTTTCTCGATTGGAAACTGGATTTTGGTTCGCACCATTTAATTGCTAAAAGCGGTAAAATCATAGAACTGACGGGTACTGAATTTGATCTAATGAAGATATTTGTCGAGTCACCTAAGCGCGTTCTGTCACGTGACTTTTTACTCGGTAAACTTCACGGTATTGATTGGGTAGGTTATGACAGAGGAATTGATGGCATCGTCAGCCGATTAAGAGTGAAGACAAAACAAGACAACCAATCGGTACCTTTGATAAAAACATTACGAGGAGTTGGTTATATGTTTACAGCCTCTATTAAAAAACAAATATAAACGATCCAATTTTATTTAAACCGCGTTTAATGGCATTACACCAACTCTCTTTGCCCAGAAAGTCAATTTCAATCAGCCCACCTTAAATAAATCTCATTAAACTTTTCAGAATTTTGTTTCAGAATTTCAATCAATTCAGGATCAAAGTGCATAGGCTCCGTTGCGCCATTACCATTAAACAATATTGACAATGTTTTTTTTTGTTCAAACGCCGGTTTATAATGTTGTTTTGACCTTAATGCATTATAGGCCTCCGCAAGAGCAAAAATTCGAGCTTCAATGGGTATATCGACCCCTTTGATTCCAAGAGGATAGCCACTGCCATCCCACCGTTCATGTTGATTTTTAAGAATGATATCTGTTACCCGCATGACATCAAGTTCTGAATAGAGTCGAGTGTCGTATTCATCCAGTGCATAACTTTTAATAAGACCCGGGTTATCAAAATCCAATTGATATGACTTCAAAAATCTACTGTCTGATTCACTTATTTTTCCAGGACCACACAACGGAGCTGCAAGTAACATTAGGCTTTGTCGTTCTTTAGACCAGCCCAGTGCTTTCGCAAGAACTTGAGCATATTCTCTAACTAGAAAAATGTTACCACTTGATTTCAAATCGTTGTGTTCAGCTGTTTTTTCCAGACGTTCCAATGTTTCTCCATAGACACTGTCAAGGTTGCCTAAAATTTTTCGTATTTGGCGTGTCTTTGCTTGAATATCTTGTTGCAGCAGGGCTTCATATTGGCGACTCGTGCGTTTCAAGATAACCAGCTCTTCCGCTCGGCGAACGACATGAATCAGGTACCCTAGATCGATAGGTTTTTCAAGAAAATCGATCGCACCTAAATTAAGAGCATCGATGGCTTCTTTTGATCCACCATGACCTGTTAAAATAATAAATTCTAAGTCACGATCATCGTCAATTAAAGGTTGAGCGTCACTAATCATTTCCAAACCTGATTTTTGAGGCATAACAATATCACTTAAAACTATCGTGATTTCAATATCTTGACGAAGAATGTTAAGCCCATCATGACCATTTGAGGCTTGAATACAATCAAATCCCTCGTTAGTTAAACACTCGACAAGTTCTTCACGGATGGCCGATTCATCTTCAGCAATAAGAACCTTGGTTATTAAAGAGGCCATTATTTGTTATCCAGTTCTGAAGCAACTTTTTTGATCAGGCTATCAATATCCAGTAGCTTTTTAAAAAAAATATAGTGGGGGGTCTATACCATTTTTCTCGATTGCAGGACGAACATGGCCTGACATGACGATAAACTTTAGTTTTGGCTTCAAAGTTGTTTCAGCGATTATGATCAAGTCCCCATCTTTGCAGTCCGACATCTGTTCGATAATAATTTCTTCATCATCTGCGATTAGTATTTTTTTAATTAGACTAACATTACAATAAAAAAATCTTACCACAACTGACCATCGGTAGCGTGATCGTGAAACGGGTCACAGAATTGACATTTTCAGCGATAATACGGCCTTCATATCGTGAACTTGGCAATGATTCCTGACTGTTTTTTAGTTGTGCTATTTTAAATACGCCCAGATTGATGTCCTTATCTGCTAGGGTATCTTTCATTTTCCGCAGGCCATAAGATTGAATTAACCCCTATTTTTATTGTTCAATAGACAACCTGTCGTCAATTTTGAGTCTAACGAAGTCTAATCTTAGAGGCTTTAAATTCATCTTGCAGCTATAATTACTATTTCCAGTGATTTTAAGCTCTGCTATTCTTTAGTTTCTTTGGTATAAACATTGGCAGTAAAAATGAGCCATATATTTTGGTCGAACATATTCAACCGTCCCACGAGCGAATTACAGTCGATTGTCGAACTTTGGCAAGATACGCCTTTATTTGAAAACATCCCCACTCGACATGTGCAGTTTCTCTCCAAAAAAATGCACGTTAGAAGCTTCATGGCGGGTGAGCGAATATTTCAACTCGGTAGCCAAGGTGCTGGCGCATTAATGGTGCTTGAAGGTAGTGTTCAGATCAGAGCCGATACTACGGAACTGGCCTTATTGAAATTGGGCGACTTTTTCGGCGAAATTGCACTTGCTGAGCCTGAAAAAAGAACTGCCGATGCCTACTCAGTAACCAATACGCGGTTAGTCTATTTTTTGAAGCAAGATCTTGAAGAATGGATTGAATATGAACCCCGACTGGGTTCGCGTTTTTTAATGAACCTTTCCGCTATTTTAGCCCGACGCTTATCTCTAGCGAATAAAGAAATGGTCACCTTGTAGACATGTCTTTACCTATTTTTTTTAAAACCCAAAATGCCTATACCCAGACAATTAAGCTATTTGCCTGCATGATTGCCATTGTTTTGGCTGGTTTTTATCTGCTGTCTGCTGTGATCATACCCATAGTTATTTCACTAACGCTTTACGCCATTTTTGAACCAGCAACACTTTACTTGGTGCGCCATAATGTAAATCACTCGCTGTCGATAATCATTGTGTTGGTGTTTCTTGTCTTCTTTAGCTTTATTGCGATCGGTTTTGCCCTGCCGCAACTAATAGAGCAAATCGGATTACTGCAGGCAAAGTTGCCCGCTATATTTTCAAAATTGGAAGGTTTTTTAACTCATTACAGTGCTGAATTTTCTGATCAAATTGGAGTTGACCTAGATGTCTCTGACATGATTGTCTCTACTGTGTCGCAGTCAACCTTGTTGGGTCAGTCTTTTCTGCTTAATTTTTCTAATAAATTATTGGGGGTTACTATTGTGTTTCTACTGGTCCCTTTTCTGACCTATTACCTACTAAAAGATTTTCGCTCACTGAGAAATCACATGATGAATTGGCTACCTAATACTTCTTTTGAACTCGGTTGGCTTATTTATCACCGTGTATCAAAACAACTACAAGCTTACACGCGGGGCGTCATGATCCAATCAATCATTATGTCGTTGGTTTGCATGACAGGTTTCAGCCTGATTGGACTAGACATTCCAATTTTACTCGGCGTCATTACAGGCATCTTGAATTTAGTCCCTTATATTGGGCCTGTGATTTCGATTTTACTTAGCCTCCTTGTCTCATCGGCCATGACACCTTTCGACCCCTCCCTACTCTATTTAGGGGTTTTAGTGATCGTCATCGCTCAAATCATCGATAATGTGATTGTGATCCCAGCAGTGATTGCCAATGCAGTGAACTTGCACCCAGTTCAAGTCATTTTGGGTATTATTATATTCGGCAATTTATTTGGCACCTTGGGTGTTATTCTTGCTATTCCTGCAATTGCGACAGCAAAAATTATTTTTAATAACCTGTATGCTGATATTTTGAATGAAAACCAAAAACAATCCTTGTAATGATTGTGTGAATAAGTTGGTTTGTACGGCTTCTTTAACAACCGAGTAATGTGTTGATCTTAAGGGACCCTGGACGGAGGACAGCCACAAACCCAGCAGGATTTTCGTCCAGCATGTATTGGCTAATATTCCGTGCCAAGAAGAGATTACTTCACCGCATTGGTTTTTAGGTCGAACTCGAGGTAACGAAAAATTTTCGTATCGAATTGCGTTTAGGTCAAGAACTGATCGATGGGCTACGTTTTGTGGGTCACGGTGTGGAAACTTTAGGAGAGCTTGAAGCAGAAATAGGCCCTGCTGGCGATCGAGTGTTACACCCTAGCAGACCAATCGAAGGGGCTTATAACCGTCAGTCTGGTGGAGCTACTGACTCCATTTAACGAAGTCTACTGCCTTATGTTTAAACAATGGGTTGCAGATCCATTTTTACATATCAGCTCTGTATTGAGACTATTAGCCCATAGCATACCCAGCCGCCTATTGATATCAGCCAGTGGCATCTTCAAAGTATCTTGAAATCAGTCAAACAGGCTGACTTATGGTGGCGGCTAGCGCATAGGGGATGATGGCTTGTGTTACCTTGTCGGCGTGGTCTTTGCACCATATCGCTCTGGTCTTCATCGAGTCTTCAGGTTAGACCCTATTTTGTATATCACAGGATTCTTTAACCATTTGTCTGGCTCATAGAACTCCCTTCAACAAGTGGTTTTCTCTGGCATAAATAACAGGTGTTATGGACTTCACTACGGATTTGTATATCAAAAGATTTTAGGAAATTTGCTAGAACTAGCTATCAAGCGCGGTAAAGGGAAAATATTATCTTTGCAATGATTAATGGGCCCAATGCCCAACATTATTTAGCTCGACTTTTTTAAACTACTGGCTAACGATTGGAGTGCTTTTTTCAAACCTTCATCTTCTATCCAATCGGCGCCACGTTTTAATGCTTGAACTGTTTCAGGCTTTACTTTCAAGGGTATTTTTGCCGCAGGCAAGACGTGATCTGATTTCAAAACAGAATTGGGGATGGTTTTAATTTTTAAGCTTTGTTTGAGATTAAAGGTTTCCTGTATTTGTTGCTGTATTTCTGCCATGTATAACCTCAAATAATTTGAAATTTGAGGATCTGCCACAGCGATTACAATCAATTCAGTGGTTAAATTAACGACTGTCACCTGTTGGTTCATCGGTTCTGGCAATTGCTGTCTTAAGAACTGTTGAATCTCTGCAGTGCCTTTGCTCACCCGCATAAAATTGTCTGGCAATGCCACTTGGCACCATTGATTCGCTTTTTTATTGGCCATTAGACTGTCTATTAATTAACCATCACAATATCGCAATTAGCCGTAGCCATCACCCTAAGATTGCCTTCATAAAACCTAAGCAACCCAACAGATCAAACTCGTTGCTAACGCTTTCCTCGTGCCGAATGCCGGCGATTGGCTATTTCAGGGTAAGTTAAGTCGAGCCGATCGTATAAAGTCCTCACAGAGTCATCCTCGAATAATCTGACCTTACCCGGCTTGAGCCATTTGGGCAGAGTAAAATTTTCATACCTAACGCGCTGCAAACGGCTGACTTCTACACCCACCGCTTCCCACAAACGTCTGACTTCACGATTCTTACCTTCTTTTAGCATGACGTGATACCAATGATTGGTGCCTTCACCACCCGCGTCAACAATATTTTCAAATTTGGCTTCTCCATCGTCTAACATGACACCGTTGCGCAGGGTTTGCATCATATCAGGCGTCACCTCACCATGAATACGCACCGCATATTCTCGTTCAACCTCAAAAGAAGGGTGCATTAAACGATTGGCCAACTCACCTTGATTGGTAAACAACAGTAAACCACTGGTATTGATATCAAGGCGTCCAATGCCAACCCACCTGCCCTGCTGTAAATTGGGCAAATTCCTATAAACATCAGGCCTGCCTTCGGGATCTTTTCGACTACAAACCTCACCAATAGGTTTATGATACATCATCACTTTAGGGCGGGCTTGGGTCCTAGAGATACGCAGCAATTTGCCATCAACCGCTATTTTTTCGCCACCGGCCACTTGATCACCCGGCGAAGCGGGCTTGCCGTTCACGGTAATACGGCCGTCTTGCAACATTTGGTCAACTTGACGTCTAGAAGCAACGCCTTGATGAGCCAGAAATTTTTGGATTCTTTCCATTATAATATATCTGCTATGCCTTGTTTATAATTGCGTGATGATAATCTATTCGTCATTACTCATTGATAATAATTAAAGTAGTAATATTAATTATTAGAGGATTTTATGGTCCAGCTTTGGCCAATACCCGCCGATGATTCAGATATCAGCATGGTTGCATTCTCGTTAAGCTTTAAGTCGAGGATAGTAGCAGAGTCCGGTTGAACTCGGTGTTTTACTTTTGGTTGCCAGGTTTCGTTTTGCTGGCCTGTCTTTACATCCCAGATATCGATTGATTTTGATGCGCGTCCGGCCGCCAAGATGCGGCCATCGTCAGAAAAGTCTGCCGATATGAGTGTCATTTTATTATCTGCTAGCTTCGCTAACAGTTGTCCCTTGCCTTGTGTTTTATAAATGTGAGTTTCACCTATAAAGGCATTGGCGAGTGCAAATTCACCATCATCAGATAGGGCAACTAAGGCAACTTTGTATTTCAAGTTTTTGGACCAAAGAGGCTCACCATTGTTTAGATCCCAAAGGCTGGCATGCCAATCATTGGATCCTGTTAACGCATAGCGACCATCTTTTGAGAGCGACACTGACGTCACTTTTTCGTGGTGAGGCATGACAAAGAGCATCTTCCCTAATTGCATATCGAAGTAAACTGCCTGATTGTCGGTGCTGCCAATCAGTGCGTAACGTCCATCAGCTGATATCGCAATGTCTGTTAAATTTGGCCAAGCCCAATACCCTATTAATTGGCCGCTGGGCAATCGCCAACGAGCCAGTGACTGTTGCTCCATCGTCACCAGTATGTCACTGCGGGCCGAGAAAGCGGCGGACGTCATACCCCCATCACTATCTTGGTGCTGCAGACTCAACAGGACTTTATTATTTTTTAAGTCCCAAACTCTTCCAAAACCTTTAATTGAGCCCGTCATAAGGTATTTAAGATCTGGGCTAATAGTGGCTGAATAAGAGCCTGTGTCGGCGTGTATAACCGTGTTGAGGGCTAATTTATTTTCGCTGCAGGCCGTGAGTAAAGACAGCAGCCCAAGCCAGCAACCGATTATAAGTTTGTTTCGCATGATAGGATTAGATGGCTAAAAAACAGCCTAATTAAAAAGTTAATTAATTATAGAAGCTTAATGGACATTGATTCGTTCTAATTCAAGTTTTTATCAGCAAAAGACAATTCAGGGTGATATTGGTTGAGATCTTTTATTTCTGAAAGGGTCGGTAGTTCATTAAGAGACTTTAGGTTGAAATAGTCTAAAAACTCTTTCGTGGTGCCATATAATGCAGGCTTACCGGGCAAATCTTTGTGGCCTAACAACTTGACCCACTCTCTTTCTTGTAACGTTTTTATAATATTGGTGCTCACACTTACACCCCGAATGTCTTCGATTTCGCCTCGTGTAATGGGTTGCCTATAAGCTATCAGGGCCACAGTTTCGAGCAGTGCGCGTGAGTATCTTGGGGGCTTTTGATCCCACAGGCGGGCAACCCAAGTTTCGTAGTCAGGTCTAATTTGAAACCTGAAACCCGATGCGACTTGCTTCAATTCAAGACCCGCACTTTCATATTTTTCGACCAGTTCATGAATGGCCTGACGGATATCATCCTTGCTCGGTTGGTCAATATCACCCGAAAATAAATCATAGATGAAATTAATGGCCAACGGTTTTTCTGTCGCAGAAAAAAGTGCTTCGAGAATGGGCTTTAATTGTTCGGTGTCCATATGCTATATCGCCTTTATATAAATGGGTGCATAGTTTTCACTTTGAACGAGTTCGATCATGGACTCTTTCAGCAATTCGAGTATCGCCAAAAAGCTCACGACAACACCCATGCGCCCTTCACTGACATCAAAAAAGTCAAGAAAACTGGTGAACTGGTCGCTAGATAGTTTTTCAAGGACAAGCACCATACGCTCACGTACGGACAAGGGCTCGCGCTGGACGTGATGACTAGCGAACTGTTCGGCTCGATTTACCACGTCCCGAAAAGCCATCAATAAATCATTCATCTTAACGTCGGGTAGCGGCATTTCGACTTCAAAATTAGGTACTTCTATATTGGTTAAGAAAATATCACGCTCTAAGCGGTCGAGCGCGTCCATATCTTCAGCTGCTTTTTTAAACTGTTCGTATTCTTGTAATCGACGAATCAATTCGGCCCGCGGGTCATCTTCTTCTGAACACTCGTCGGGGCGAGGTAATAACATACGAGATTTAATTTCAGCCAGCATCGCTGCCATTACCAAATATTCAGCCGCCAACTCCAGCGCCATGGTATCCATTAGGTCAATATATTCCATGTACTGTTTGGTTATCATCGCAATCGGAATGTTCAAAACATCCAGATTTTGGCGCTTGATTAAATACAACAACAGGTCTAACGGTCCTTCAAACGCATCGAGAAATACTTGCAACGCATCGGGGGGAATATATAAGTCCTGCGGAATCATCGTCAAGGGTTCGCCCTGCACTAATGCAAAGGGCATTTCTGATTGATTCGAGGCATTCTTTACCGATGAACTCATCAATGGTTCAATCAAAGACGGTTGAGTGGGGTCATTGCTCATTGGCTAGCGGGTTGTCAAACCCATGACTTTTCGGACTTCTTCAATGGTATCTTGTGCAACATCTCGCGCCGCTTCACAGCCTTCATTAATAATACTGTCGACCCCTGATAAATCACTGAGGTAATCTTTCACTCGGCGTTGAATGGGTTTTAGTTCTTCAATAATCGCGTCCACAATGTATTGCTTGCAATCAATACAACCGATTGAGGCTGTTTTGCAGCCTTCAACCACCTGAGACTTAATGTCTTCAGATGAATAGACTTGATGTAATTTCCACACGGGACATTTTTCTGGGTCACCTGGATCGTTTCTTCTGACTCTGGCCGGGTCAGTCGGCATGGTTTTAATTTTTTTAGCGACCGCATCGGGTTCTTCTCGTAAGGAGATGGTGTTGCCGTAAGACTTTGACATTTTTTGGCCATCAATACCGGGCATTTTGGATGAAACAGTCAACAGCGATTGTGGCTCAGGCAATAGGATTCGTCCTCCCCCATCCAGAAAGCCAAGTAAACGCTCTCTGTCAGTTAGGCTAATATTTTGTTGTGACTCAAGCAGCGCTCGACCAACTGACAAAGCCTCTATATCGCCCTGTTCTTGATATCGTTTACGAGTTTCCTTATAAAGCTTCGCGTTCTTTTTGCCCATCTTTGTAATGGCTGTTTCCGCTTTTTGCTCAAAATCGACTTCTTTACCATACAGATGATTAAACCGTCTCGCCACTTCACGGGTTAACTCGATATGTGCCACCTGATCTTCACCTACGGGCACAAAAGCGGCCTTGTACATTAATATGTCAGCACTTTGAAGTAACGGATACCCTAAAAAGCCGTAGGTTGCCAAGTCTTTATCTTTCAGTTTTTCTTGTTGATCCTTAAAACTTGGCACACGTTCTAACCAACCTAATGGCGTTATCATCGATAAAAGGGTGTGAAGTTCGGCATGCTCTGGCACACGGGACTGAACAAAAATAGTCGAATTACCCGGGTTAACACCCGTTGCTAGCCAGTCAACCACCATATTGCGCGAACTTTCACCAATAATGGCGGGGTTCTCATAATGGGTGGTTAAAGCATGCCAGTCAGCCACGAAGTAGAAACACTCGTAACTATGCTGTAATTCAATCCAGTTTTTTAAAACGCCGTGGTAATGACCTAAATGTAACAACCCTGTGGGGCGCATGCCCGAGAGGACGCGGTTGTTTTGACCAAGTGTGATATTCAATTAAGTGAGGTTCCAAGCTAGAAAGTATATTTTTAGAATTATACTGACAGAATCGAAGGGCGTCGATCTTTGTTGTCAGATTATATTATGGAGCCGAGTTTAAGTAAGTCACCTCAGCAGTAATCTAAGCCTCTAAAAATTCAACCGGGCCTTTGCCATAACGGATGACTTCTGGAATCGAGTCAATCAAGCTAATCACGGTGGAAGGCTCAAGGCCACAAAAACCACCATCAATCACAAGTTCGACTTCATGCTCGTACAGCCGCCTCAGGGCCTCAACATCGTCAATGGCTTCTTGTCCCACAGCGGGTAATAACGTGCAGGACATTATCGGCTGGCCTAAAGCCTCTAGTAATGAATGAACAATATGGTTATCCGGTACTCGAACCCCAATCGTTTTGCGTTTGGGGTTCATTAGCCTGCGTGGCACTTCTGACGTTGCCTTTAAAAGAAAGGTATAGGGGCCTGGGGTGAGCGTTTTCATCAGTCGGTAATCGGAATTAGAAACCTTGGCGTAAGTACCAATTTCAGATAAATCACTGCAAACCAGCGTAAAATGATGATTTTTATCAGCTTGCCGAATGCGCGCTATTTTCTCCATGGCCGCCTTATCACCAATATGGCAGCCCAACGCATAGCTAGAATCAGTGGGATAAATAACCACTCCGCCTTTATCGATAATTGAAACAGCTTGTTGAATAAGGCGTTTTTGTGGGTTATCGGGATGTATTTCGAAAAACTGAGCCATAGCAAACCTTAGTAAAACTTTGTTGTAAAAATCATACAGCTGCCAAATTATGACCGCAAAAAAAGTCTTCCGATAACTGTTCAAGTCGAATTCAACCGTTTAAGCAAGTGGCAATTGACCTCCCTGCAATGTTGCAATAATACAACAGATATCAAAGTATGTTGTTTTTATTTACAATATGCCTTGATATTTTTGTAAAAATGATTAGGATAAGTCTTCATAAGTCCCTGAGGCAGGATATACAGCATGTAATTCTCTGCCATTTAGACGGCTTATTTTTAAATCGAACAATATAACTTAATACAGGGTAAAACATTATGAATTTTAAGAAAACTGCATTAGTACTGGCCATGGCTGGTATCGTAGCTGCTCCAATGGCTGTTCAAGCTGGATCAACTGGTGACGGCGCATACGCTTCTATCCGTGTTGGTCTTCAAAGCAGTGAGAGCGCTGGTGGCGAAGGTGTTGCTGGTGGTTCAGAAAGTACTACAATTGGTGGTTATGCAAGCCGTTTTGGTTTCAAAAGTGAATCTGATCTAGGTAATGGCATGACAGGTTTTGGCCAGTATGAATTCCAAGTTGGAACTGAGCAAAACTCTTTTGCTGCAGATGCCAGTAATACTATCCGTGTTCGTAAGGCTTTCGTTGGTATTAAAGGCGATTTTGGTAGTGTAAATATGGGTTCTGGTTACGAAACTTTCTATAAACATTCTGTTGGTGTAAACGATAACCCATGGGCGGGTTCTGGTTATGCAATGGTTGCTTATCGTGGTCGTACAACTAACAACCTGACTTACGCTGGCAGTGCTGGTCCAGTTAGCTACGGCATTACCCTTCAGATGGATGGTACAGCCACAGATGCTTCTGGCAACCAGGAAACTATGGATGCGACTGAATTAGGTCTTTCATTTGATGCTGGATTCGGTACATTAAGTATTGCTACGTTAAACAATAAGGGAGCGCTTGGCACTGATGCTGATGTTCTCGGCCTTGCTCTATCGAGTGTTGCTGTAGGTCCAGTTACTTTGGGCGTTGGTTATCAGTCAGGTGAAACTTCGGGTTCTACTGTAGAGCCAACCAGTACCGTATTTGACGCTGGGTTCAATGGTGCTTACCTTCATATGGAAGCTTTAGATGCTGACGGTGTGGGTACTGCAGGCGACATAGATATGACGACTATTGGCTACACTTTGAGCCTTGGTCCTCAGACTTCTATGTGGTTTGAGTACAAAGATGTAGATGCTGCTGGTGGCAACGCAGGTGATGATACTGATATGCGCGCTATCTTTAAATATGACATCTAAGCTTAAAGCTTAAACGAGTATTTATTAAAAGGCTCCTTCGGGAGCCTTTTTTATGCCCAAATATAGGTTAGTGTCAGATCAAATTCCTCATAAGCGCTTTCTATAGCGCAACTCTTTTAACGCTTTGCTTTAGTTCTCCAAAACTCCATTTTTTTGTATTTAGCAAACAACTGATTACCCAGCACTTCTTTTGCATTCCAGCTTCGATCTCTAAGTTTTGGCCCTAATTTATGCAGGTTGGGAATACCGTAAGCTATACCATCATTCTCTGTAATTTCTTTGCTAATCGAATCGAAATAATGCGTTTGGCTTTTACCCCAAACAGACATGTCGCCGCATTTAATAAATTCATAAATTTTATTGATGCTATCAATAGGCTGAGCAACTAAATCAGCACGTTCAATGAGTAATAAATTATCTCTATTTTTAGTCAAATAGGTTTTCTTTAAATTACTATGACACCAACCCACACTGGTCGCTATTTGCGGATTCATCATCGCTGCGCAACGATTTTCATCGGTTAGTGGCCTATTTTCAGCCATCAAATATTCATCAATAAAAGACGTGTAGTCTGGGTTGGATCGAATCAGCATTATAAAAGAAGCCAGACAGTCAGTGATATTGTCTACTGTACAAATCACCTTCATTTCTTCGTTTAATATTTTTCTCGACATATTGACTGGGTCATTCATTTGCCATGCCCAAGACTTATCAAAAATAATACCTTCAGGACGATGCCGATACATACCGTCACGTATCCCCTTCCAGACATTCCCTAGCTGATCGTCGTGTTGATAAGCTTTTAACGAATCCTGATTTTGTTGCCATTTAGTCACAAGGTCATAGATAATTTCACTCATCGGTGAAGCGGGTGAGACATGGATATTAATATTCTGATTAAGAATCTCCCCAAGCACTGTACTGCCTGTTCTTGGTAAACCAGCCAGGTAAAAATATTGCTTTGTGTTCGACATTATTCACGACCGTCGTCAATTAAAATCGGATAATTATATCATTTGTGTCTTATCAATCTAAGCTAGGCAGCATCTTTTTAGCGTGTGCCCCGCTAATAGGTGCTCTGTTTTAATCAATATTTTATGCGACACCCGTAATTTGCCCCGATAGGTAGCCTGTCAAAGTTTAAAGCGGCTTGTAAGATAATCAAACCTCGAGTTCGATTTTCAGGCAAGGAAGTATATATAAAAAGTACACCGCGATCTGAATACCCTGCTTAATTTTCATCATGAGAACAGGGAGAACCGTCCAACAGAGTTTACTTATCAGGCAGGTTTAATATCAAAACCCCGTTTTTAACTTGAACTATTTTCAACCGCATCTTAATAATCTACTGCTCAAACCAAAATGAATACACATAAAACGGGACAACAAATTCAACCCGTCAAGTCAATGCACAGAAAGAACGTCCAAACACTACACTTCCATTTGATGGGTAATGAGGTTATTAATTAATAGATTGAATGATTGGAATCACCTGGGATTCAGAGACAAGTTTTAGTTGAAGAAATATCCAGAATGGAATAACTAAATTTAGGTTCAGAGTATCAAGGGGTTCGAGGTCTTTCAAAATTAAAATAATGGGTGTATTTAACGCTACAAAAAACTTTATCTAGGCTGGCATTCATTAAAACTTACTAATATCTGAATAACAGTTTAAAATCTGGATCTAACTTATAACCCATCGACAATATGAAACAATTATTCGACTTTCTGCCGATTGTACTATTTTTCGTCATCTATAAATTCTTTCTTGATCTGCCTGATGAATTACTCCTTGGCGTTAACAGCTTGTTACCGTTCATGGCATTAACTCCCGGCAATCATAGTGACGCTATTTACCTGGCGACGCTAGTGGCTATTTTGGCGACCATCATACAAGTGGGAATCAGTGCTACGATTTTAAAAAAAGTCGAAAAAATGCCACTAATAACCTTAGGACTTCTGGTTGTTTTTGGGGGTGCGACGCTACTTTTGAAAGACCCATTATTTATTCAGTGGAAACCAACTGCCATTAACTGGCTATTTGGACTTGGTTTTTTGTTGAGCCAGTTCATCGGCAAAAAACCCTTAGTACAAAGGATGATGAGTCAGGCTATCTCCATTGATGATGACCGTGTCTGGTTAAAGCTCAATTTGTCATGGGTTTTATTTTTCGCTTTATCTGGATTCGCTAATCTATTAGTTGCACCAGCCATCGATCCTTTAGGCTTTGGATTCACGGAGTCGACTTGGGTTGACTTTAAATTGTTTGGTTTGATGGGAATGACCATCGCCTTTGTTATTGCTCAGGCCTTTTACCTTTCACGCTTTATGAATACAACCGCCGAGGGTCATGATTAATGTTATATAGCATCGTTGGAATGGATGTCGAGAATAGTCTCGAAGCCCGTATGGCCGCACGGCCAGCTCATGTCGAAAGATTGGTTGATTTAAAAAATCAAGGTCGGCTTATTATTGCCGGGCCCAATCCCGCAATCGACAGTAGTGACCCGGGAGAGGCTGGGTTTAGTGGCAGTATTATTATTGCTGAGTTTGGGTCACTCGATGACGCCCAAAAATGGGCCAACCAAGACCCCTATCGCCTAACTGGTGTTTATGACAGCGTCAGTGTAAAGCCATTTAACCAGGCATTACCCTAAAAATTGAGGCCTGACTAATCTGAGGTTATTGGGTTTGTAATGACTCAGATTCATTCATTTGGTTGAGTAGTTGATCTTCAGACTCAATGCGATCAGCCATAGACTCTGCAATGAGCGATAGGTCTTTAAAGAGATTGGTTAAACTGTCCTGATCGTCAGCGCCATCATACTTGTCATTAAACGCTACAAAATTGTCCGTTGTTTTTGATATTAAGGGATAAACAGCAGTCGCGACTTTTTTAACCTTTTCGCGTCGCTCATTACCGTCAATAATGCGCTCGTAAATCTCAAAGTGGCCAAGGGCGGAATAATCAACCAGTGCCTGGCTGAAGGTTTTTAGCCCCTCCAATGCGGTGGTGAAGCTGGCCTGTTCGAGTTCAAGTTCGGCCAGACTGCACATCGCCACTAGAACGGCCTGCCTTTTGGTCAATAACGCCTTAATGGTATTTGATTGTTGCTGCCTTTGGCCCATTTCTGTTTTAGTTTCCTTTGTGTTTTGTTCAACTATATCAATCGGTGAATCGTTCACTTTTTCTCCTTGGTTTATATCTGTAGTTCTATTTAACCATTTTTAAATGTCAACTAGCGGCTTAACGTTATTGAATTAACGGTAATTATGATACCAAAACAGTCTACGGTAAACCTCATTCAGAAGCCGATTGAAATGCTTAGGCTTTGTTATGTAATGATTTGTTAAATGATATAATAGCACCATAATTCGACATCACTTCGCGTCAGGTCAAACTAACCTCTTTTGAATGGCCTTCAACTTACTTGACTCACTGGCTTTCACCGCACTTTAAAACCTAATAAATAGATTGAGTAGGATAAGGAAATCATAGCAGTCTTCGCAAGCGTCTCTATATTGATTGACTAACATTGAGAGTGGAATAGCTTAGGGCTGTTTTTTAATCAGCTGATTATGAAAAACTATTAATTGACTTTTCCGGGTCGAAATTGAAAAGGAGATCGTTTATGGTTTATATTAGGAGACTGTTTTTCTAATATTATGATAAGTAAAAATCACCCCTTGATATTCACACACATACCTAAGCTGATGGGCTATCTATGTTGGCAGCAATGTGAGCATTACGGAATGAGAAGGTCAGATATGTATCATATTTCTGCGAGAAACACCGATAAAACGCCAGTTAAACAATTACTTGCCAATTAATAGAACAGTGACTTTATTGGACATTTTCCCTTCGGTTTGCATGAGTAGTTAACTCGACCATCCTGCTATATGGCGATCATGCGACAACCGTTGGATCGTATTATGTCTCTTTATTACTCAATTCAACTTCGTGAGATTACTTTTAGGACTCGAAAGGTATGAACCTCATTTCAATTACTTGTCGATAATCGAATTATTCCCAATTTATATGTGGATTTTTTGCCTTGGATAGAAGGACAACAAACACAAACCAAATTCCTTCGCTGCCTTTCTGCTGAGCTTGATAGCGGGTTGATCCGACGTTTTAGTGGCGTTGGCCTAAATGCTCAGCGATGTCCCAAAGAAGCGTTCGATAAAGCTAAAAGAGACATTGAAAGGTAATTTTCACTGGTGGGGGTTTAGGAGCAATTTCAAGATACAACCGAGCTTGTCAGCATTATGTTCGGGGTAAACTTAACCGAATATCATAATTCATTAAACCGTCAATGGGTTCATGGGTGATTCATGTTTTACATTGTTAATTAACCTGTTTTAATAAGGTTTGGTGGTAATGAGTGACCAAAATAATTCCAATCATCGAAAGATGACGTACTTAGGGCACTATATCTTTGATAAAATATACTCTTTCAATACCGTCTAATTGATATGAATGCTACTAATCTTGAGAAAATTGCTAAACTTGAAATGCTTTTTGCAGAGCAAGAATACACGGTGCAAACGCTCAACGACATCGTTACGCGTCAGGATCGCGACATTGTCAAATTAAAAGCCGACTATCAAGATCTTAAATTTCAATATCTGGATTTAAAGTCTCAGATGCCCGATCAAGGATCCAGTTCTGAGGTGCCGCCTCATTACTAGTCAGATACTATGACCTGTTTATCTCTCATCGTTGAAGCTGAATTAAAAAAGTTAATCGAGTCAGATCCGGAGGCTCATTTTAGTTATCGGGTCGACTTGGGTGATGGCGGCGTTTTGATTCAGGGCGAACAATTCAATATTAATCATTCTTTTTTAGATCCCATTTTTTTGAAACGGTTACTACAACCGAATCAATTACTTTTAAAAGCCTGCAACAACAAGCAACGCAGTATCAAAACAGTTTTAGACTTAACCGGGGGTTGGGGGATGGACAGCGTCATGATCGCTCATAGCGGTCGGACCGTTACCATGCTGGAACAAAACAGGTTAATTTATGCAATTACAGCGTATTCGTTAGAATGTGCCCGATCTCATGCTAGGTTAACACAGGCCGTTGATCGCATTCATGCGCTGAACATGACAGGCCGTGATTTTTTAGTTCAAAATGTGATGGCTGAAAAATTTGACTGCATTTATTTGGACCCTATGTTCCCCGTCCATAAATCTAACGCTAAGCCTTCAAAAGAAATGCAATTACTGCAGCAAATGACCCACAACGTCGACATTGAAACCACCTTTAAACTGGCCTTAAATCGGGCTAATAATCGTGTGGTGATGAAACGGCCGTTAAAGTCACCCCCGTTTTGTGACCTGCAACCTGACATCGTTTATCGAGAGAAAACGATTCGTTTTGATGTTTACCTGACGGCGTCGGGTTAAAACCACCCAAGCGCTTGTCTAATCACGAAAGTTATTAAACTGTAATGGAATGCCTAGGTCAGACTCTCGCAGTAACTGCATAACTTGCTGAAGCTCATCCCGCTTTTTGCCTGTCACCCTCACCTGCTCGTCTTGAATGGCTGCCTGAACCTTAATTTTTGATTCTTTAATCAGTTTGACAATTTTACGTGCTATATCTTTATCTAAACCCTCTTTTACAGTGACCTGTTGCTTTGCTTTCTTATTCATTTCTATGATGTCGGCAAAATCTAGGCAACTGACATCAATGCCTCTTTTTGCCATTTTTTCTTTTAAGATAGGCGCCATTTGTTTAATTTGGAATTCGGACTCTGATATTAACGTCAGCTCGTTAGAGGACTGTTCAATTTTTGAATCAGAACCTTTGAAGTCATACCGAGTACCAATCTCTCGATTAGCTTGGTCGATGGCATTACTCAGTTCGTGGTGGTCGACTTCAGACACTGCGTCAAATGTGGGCATATTATTACCGTCGGTTAGTTGCTATTAGGTTAATCAATAAAAATGGTTAACCGGCTAAAATCCTGGTTGAAAGTATAATCGGGAATGGAAAGATTTTGAAATTGATTATTGCCTGACACCGCTCTGCCTGCAAAGTCGTATCGGGCAGAGCCACAAATTTCCTTTAATGTCTGATCTTCTTTTAATTCTAAGGGGCAATTGAAGTCTGTACCAAACGCATATGAGACAAAATAGGCTTGATCTTTGGATCGAAGCAAGTTCTTGGCATAGTCAGGCTGACGACTCGAATGACTGTCCCTGTCCTGAAGGACTTTTGGAGTCTTTGTGAGCTGTTGATTCAGTTTAGTGGAGCGTTTTATTAGCAAAATAGTTAAATTATCCTGCTGTAGCCAAACGGGACTATCAAATGTTAGCTCGTTGTCTTTTATCGTAAAGTGATAACTGGCGAACACATTTTTGGGACGAATGTCGATTAAAAAATCGATCAGAACAAAAATTATACTAAGTATTGCAATACCAGCCAGATATTTTATTGCGCGCGATAGGAGTGCTCTTTGGGTAAGGCCATTTATAGAGGACATTTTTCATTTTCTGTATTTCCATCACCACAGGCAGCCCCTTCTGAGATCCAGTTAACGAACAGGTCATAAGTGCTCCGCCCACCTAAACCAACAGATAGTTCGGCATTAAAGCCTGATCTCTGGGCACCGTAATGATGATTACCCGATGGTTTTGTTAATATTAAGCTACCACCGACCTCTTCAAGATTCACTCTAGAGAGCGCTTGCTCATAAAACCCAAGTGAAGCCGTATCCGAGGACAGTGCTGGGATACCTTGGGGTTGCGCGTTGTCCTCCACCCACCAAACAGGAACACCTGCTGTTCCGCCATTGTTATGGCAGGAAACACAATTATTTAACTCAGTTTTAACGTCGTCATAGAATACTAAGCTTCTTGGGGCTTTTGCTAGTGAGCTATCCACACGGACTAGTATATCATCCGTTTTGGACAGCCCCGTATTTGACGCTGTCGCCGTTAAACGTAAGGTGTAATCACCTTCTAAATCTGCTGAAAAGTCGGTTTTTATTGCAGTTGATGCTGGCATTGTTACCGATGAACCCTCAGGAGATGTTAACACCGCCCAACGATAGCTAGTGGCAAAAAGGCTCCCACCTGCATTGAGGGTTATAGACGCATTAGGCTGCGTAACTCTATCCAGTCCAGCTCTGGCCACAACACGACCAGGCGCAATGATTGTTCCACTCGCATCTTGGTGTCTTGCGCTAAAACCTTTGGTGACATAGGGCGCGATAAAACTGGCTAATAATTTGGCTTTCTCAGGATCATTCCAAAAATGATTATAATTAATGAGACCCAAAGGCATTTTGCCTTCATCGAAAACGAGATCCTCTATTGCTTCAGCATATGAAATAAATTTAGTCCAACTGCTAAAGTCCACATCTTCACCATCACCATTGGCATTGTTATTACGGCCTAACTCACTGCCTAGTTTTCCATGACAAACAAAACAATTGGGCCCCACCACTTTTTTAAACAGCGTGTCTGCGCCACTGGGCGTGACACCCACGGCAGGCCGCCAGCCAGACGGGACAAAGCTACTGTCAAACAACGTACCAGGGACTTCCAGTTTATTGCCGTACCACCCCAGTAAAACCTCACGAGCGACATCACCACTCCATTCACCATCATCAGAACTGGGTGATGCTGCCCTAGCGGCTATTCCACCACCATGGCGAGTGCAGGCAGCGTGGCCTGCGCTACCGGGATAAGAACAATAAATCGCTTCGTTCAGTTTTCGCAAACTTTCTTGAGCTTCAATCTCGGTGTGACCTGGTTTGTCAGAGAATTCAAACGTATTGACTTCAAAGGCTTGAAGGCGGGCTTTGGTATCCCCAATCTGACCCACCGGGTCGCTTGCATGCACGGCGACAAAACTGTCAAATCGATCCAGTGGTTGAAGCTGACCACCATGACAGGTAATGCAAGGTTGAGGCATTGCCTTTTCGCCCCTGTCATCGAGGTCGATGGTTGTCTTTCGGTGATGAGTTGCACCTGGCGAACTGTAGTCAGGTAAAAAAGTATAGAATTTTGCCATTGGTTCGGGCGAGCAAACATCGCCAGCACTGATATTTAGCCCTCGTGAAAACTCGATGGCATTCGTACCCACGTGATATTGTAAATCTTGCTCTATTGCCCCTTCAAGATTAACCGGGCCATACGCAAAACCATCAACAATGCCGACCGAAAAATTTTGCACATAAAATGCAATCACTTGCCCACCACATTCCGTATTCGGGTAGCTGCGCATATACATATCTCGCCCATACCCCAAGTCTTTTGCATCTCTAAAAATAACGTGGACATCCGGTCCAACACCATCAAAACCATGCAAACTGCGGTATTTTTGAAGTGAATCACGAGAGTTAGCCGGATCTACCGCTGCATAATAAGCGGAGGCAAAACCAGGACTGTCGATATTTGACTGGGCATAATTTAGAGTTAGCGGCACTCCGCTGCCATTCGCATTGGCCAGTCCTATTACTTGGCTTGGGTTGCTACTATTAACGAGGTACAGAATGCCGTCAGCAGGCGTCGTTAGGGTAAACTTTGCACCCAGCGCTTGTTCAATATTGACAGTAAAGCAAACGTTGGCCACTGCTCCGGTACAGGTATCATTGGGTAACTCGTTGGGGCCCGCTGAATTCGTCCAGCTACCCGATAATAATTCATCGCCGCTTCCATCATTTCTGGTGACAAGGACGCTGAAACTATCCGCCTGATTGGCTGTCGCTGTGGCAACGACCAACGTGTATTGACCCACCGGCAGCTCGCCCTTGCGATTGATAAAAGTAAGAAACTTATTGGGCTCACTTGTTGTTAGGCTATTGTTGAAATCTTTATATTCATCCCCCTCACCACAGCCCAACAGTATTAAAACGGTGAGCAAGGCTAATCCAATCTTCACATAATGGGTTAAAGTAAACATAGTCAAAACCGTCCAAGCAAACTAATTCTGAAAATTGATCTATCGTATTCAATACTACCTTCAGATTCTGTTTTCACATATCGATATGATACATCGAGTGACGTTGCCGCCGAAATCGCTTGGTTATAGCCCAGCGTAACCACTTGCGTATCAGAATCAAGACGGTAGGCAAACTGATTAGTTGTCATACCACCAAAAGCATCGTCGGGTTGTATCGCCTCCGCTGCGTTGATAATAGCCAGAGAAGGGGTTGCACTGGATACAATGTCACCAGCAATATAGGAATAAGTCGTGTAAATCAATGCCGATTTAGAGAAATTAATGTCTAGGTTGCCAAAAATAAGGTTTTCTTTCGTGTCAAAAACTCGGCTCCTTGACTCGCGTTGCTTATGCACCAAACCCACCGACATATTAATGGTATTCGTCAGCCATTTGTTTACACCTGAGCTAATGGAATAGACGGTAGAGTCTCTTGCAACCTTATCGGATGATATGCCACCCGCTTTAAAACCAATGGAATACAGGGGCGAGGTAAACCCTGACGCGTAAGCAAATCGATACTTCACATTGATATCGAAATTTAAATTATTAAGTTCTTCAAAGGTACTAAACTTTTCGACACTAATACGACCACCATAGTTTAACCGTGAGTATCGACTCAACGATTTTCCCGCCTTTGCGTTGATCGTTAGATTTAATAGGCTGTCATCTCTGATATCCACTTCATTTTGTGCCCGTCGTACATTGTCATCGTAGGCCCATGATAAATCATAGCTATAACGAAATAGGGGTTTAACCAACGGCTTAGGTGACCGTTTTTTTTCTGAGTTTTGCTCTAGTAGCACACCATTATTATTATTAGTTGTCGATTCATACTCTGTCGCATTGCTAGCAAAGGTTGTCATTGCTATTACAATGGTCGCAAACCAAATAACGTTGTTCATCGACTAATGTCTCGGTTGAATGCCCATGCCCGAGAGCCAATAAGTAAAAATAATCCAATCAACAGAATAAAGTCAATCCGACCACTTCCTTCCTGAACCTTAGCCACTTCTGGAGTCTGCAAAGTAATACTAATACTGCCGGGGTCTTTAATTACTCCATTAACAACACCATCCGCATCATTTGATCCACCATCCTGAATAGTAAGCTGTAGACAATTGCTAAAAGCCACTAATCCATCAACGTATTGAATGCTGCCTGGTTCAGGACAAGTACCCAACATACCAGCAGCACTTGCTAAACGATTGTTGGTATCGACAACAAAATTACTCCAGCCAGTGGCAGGGTTAAACTTTCGGAAGCTCGCGTTCACTGGAATCGACGATTGTAAAGGAAACACGATATTAGCTGATTGCCCAGGAATCAATCCACTGACCTCAAAATCATAAATGCCACCCATATGCTCGAAACTATCACTGGCATTGAGAGGCACCCCACCCAAATTACTACCAAAGTTGGCAATATTAGTATCGGTAACTAAGGCCCCATTATTACTCGATGCCCGAGCTGTATTGCCGATCACAATTTTCATTCCAGGTTCGGTCTCCACCAGGAACCAACTGGTGTTATCTAGCGCAGCCGTTTGATTCGGAATTAAGTGCTGATCAGTAGCACCTGCGCTCTGTGCGTCAAGGTAATCGGGAATGCCGTCTTGATCGCTATCACCATACCCCTCAATGATGTCCAAAACTGCGTCTCCATCACTATCTAGATTATTACCCAATCGATCTTTTAACGTGGGGACAGCACCACCAGAAATATTGATAACCTGACTGACACGATTAAGAAGTGCTGGAGAACCACTGTCAGTTGCTGCCAAATCGATCAGGTAGTTACCTGCAACAGGTGTAAATATCCAGCTTGAACTCACTGTATCAGTTGGCGGTGACAGGCTATTACTTGTCATCGACCAATCGTAGCTATGTGTTTGTGCACTGTTGGCATCGGTAACAATCGCATTAACCGTTACCGCTCCATTGGACACATAAGCAGTACTCACCTTATTACCACCCTGGCTGATTTGTAGATTCACGACAGGCATAACATTGTCTTCAACTATCGAAACCGTGTGCGTCGTTTTCCTTCCTATCACCGCATTGATAGCGGACGTCATTGTGAAAATAACAGTCTCTGTCCCTTCAACCAAAATATCGGCCATAACATCAAATGAAAAACTAATCATCTGATTAGGTGCTGTAATCACCAGACTTCCTTCAACTGCATTGTGATCAATAGCATCGGCAGTTCCAGAGGCCGTGAAGTTAATCGACACAGGATAATTTGCCGCACTGCCGTTGAGCATAGCAACGACATTTACTACACTGCCCTCTTCAACCTGTTGATCTGGTGCAAAGCTCACAATGGGAAGGATATTCAACGATTGTGTATAGGTCGCTAGATCCCCAGAGCTATTCGATGCAGTCCAAACAATATCATGATGCCCGGGTCGATAGCTTGAACTGGAATCAACAGTAATCGTTTTAGGCGTTGTTGCAGGCGACGTCTCTATTCCAACCACGGCTAACTTCCCATCAACTTTTTCTAGAACAGCAGCACTCACACTTGTGGCGCTGGCTTCAATCAATGTGGGTGTCGGTGGGACAACAAGGTAAGGTGTCAAGTAACCAGTGGAATTAATAACAAGATTAGCAATGCCTTCAATCGCACTAATGGTTACATTGACCACTATAGTATCAGTCGAGTTGCCGTCTGTGACCTGGACGGTAAAGCTATCACTGCCCTTATAATCAGTAGTGGGTGTATAACTAATGGCTTTAGATAAACCTGTACCAGAAACTGAGGCTGTACCGTTAGATGCAGCAACACTAATACTCCAAGTTAAGGTGCCACTGTCTGAATCAGTTGCGTTCAAAGTCAAACTAAAGGTAGTCGGGGTATTGTTGACAGAAATCATCTGTGTCAATGGTCCCGCACCCTCTGTAATCACAGGTGCATCATTGAGATTAATGGTTAAATTTATCACGATGGTGTCGGTCAGGTATCCATCGGATACTTGCACCGTAAAGCTATCGCTGCCGATATAATCAGTGGCAGGGATATAACTAATCGCTTTAGATAAACCTGTACCAGAGGTTGAGGCTGTACCATTAGATGCCGCAACACTAATGCTCCAAGTTAAGGTAGCACTGTCTGGATCAGTTGCGTTCAGAGTCAAACCAAAGGCAGTCGGGGTATTGTTGACAGAAATCGTCTGCGACAATGCAGAATTACCTTCAGTAATCACAGGCGCATCATTGACGGCACCAACGGATACATTCACTACTATTGTATCAGGCGAAGCCCCACCATCTGATACCTGCACAGTAAAACTGTCACTGCCATGATAATTTGTATCGGGTGTATAACTGATGACTTTAGAAGCACCTGTACCAGAGGCGTAAGCGGTACCATGAGTAGCGACACTACTAATGCTCCAAGTTAAGGTGCCGCTGTCTGAATCAGTTGCATTTAGAGCGAAACTTAAATTGCTGTCTTCAGAAACAAACTTCGACAGTGCAGAATCACCTTCAGTAATGACTGGTGGATCAGTTACCGCAACAATGTTGACATTCACCACGATTGTATCAGTTGCCGTGCCATCTGATACTTGCACCGTAAAGCTATCGCTGCCGGTATAATCAGTGTCAGGGACATAACTAATCGCTTTAGATAAACCTGTGCCAGAGGTTGAGGCTGTACCATTAGATGCAGCAACACTAATGCTCCAAGTTAAGGTGGCACTGTCTGGATCAGTTGCGTTCAGAGTCAAACTAAAGGCGGTCGGGTCGCTGTCTTCAGAAATTGTCTGCGTTGATGGTCCCGCCCCTTCGGTAATCACTGGCGCATCATTGGCCACCTGAACGGCAACATTGCGCGAACTAGTAATAGTTCGGCTAAACTGGTCATTGACTGAAAATTGTACTGCTCGTGTTGAAGTACTGGGAGTGTCAGAGGTATTGCTGAACGTAATGGCTTCTAGTACGTTTTCAAATTCTGCAGCTGATTCAGAACCACCTGAAATAGTAATTGTTCTCGTACCACTGCCTGAACAACTCAGGTCGTTATTGGTGCATATCGAACTGAGAATGTTCAGACGGTCGCCATCGTCAGAGCTATAATTTGTGGTGATTGTTACGGTGCCAGATGCAATTTCATCAGCTGAGTTTTCCGTATCAGACAAACTTAATGATGGTGCAACCTCTATAGCAGAGCCATTTTCAACAAAGCTTGCGCTACTCACACCTGCAATCAGAATAGGGCTATTATTTATATCAAAAGTGACCGTTTTTTGTTTGGCAGGACCGTCACCAGAAGATGCCCCATTTCCATTCACTGGATTCCCGTAACCCTCAAGTGTCGCTGTACCACTGGTACTTCCCGAATTAAAGTCAAAACTCCAAATCACATCTCCATCAGATTCTGGTGACGTTGGTTCGCTGTGCGTGATATTGGTGTCAGTTTCTAATCTATTACCTGTATTCGCTGTAAAAGTACCTAAGTTTGTTTGCGCAGAAAAGCCACCTTGAATTGCTGAATCTCCAGAAGCTTTATCGATACTAAAAGTGACTGTAACAGCTGTATTGCGTTCAATGACTGACGGAACATTAGACCAGAAAGCCTCGTAGCCGGGGTATGCTCCATCATTATGGCACCCACTACAGTCTTGATAAGCTATTCCAGATGGGTAGCTTTCTACCACACTCGAATAAAGACCAGCTAATGGCAATAGGAGTAATAATAGAGCGGGTTTTGGTTTATTTTTCAACCAAACTATTATCCATTTTTTGACTTCGTTCATATGTTAATATTCAAAAATGAGAATTATCTAATAAGTGAGTATTGCGTCAAAAAAATCCTTTTATTTAGCGCGATCATTTTGTAATGTTTGAGTTTTAATCATATCCTTATCCTCACTATTTATAAAAAGACTGACTTAAAAACTCACAGGTCAAACTATACAACTAATTCCTATAGGTTATAAAAGTGTGTTTGTATTAGTCTGTAAAAATTCAACTCCTCTTACCTTAAAAATCTTGGGCCCAAAAATTAAGTGCTTAATTTTAAAAGTATGATAATTAAATGAAAGCGATTAACTCTAATAGTAAATATTTACTTCAAAAATAAGCAACTTTGATCTATTTTTAATCAAATAAAATCACTATTAAGCCAGTTTCTCGAGTCTTTGACACCTTTTGATTACACAAACTTTGAGTGAATAATCTTAATTCTTAATTTATCACTACGATAGCTATAAATTTAGAGCAGGATGTCGAGTGTTAAAATAGAAATTAAATAGTTTGTTTACCTATTTTCTTTTTCTATTATACGTAATATAGGGCTTGTATTGATATTTTTTTTCATTTTTTCACCACAAATTAGGATGCAAAGACATGTTCACTGATGACTTACACCCCAATGACGAAAAACGTCGCGATTACTTGGTTAAAATGTTGACGGCTGGCGCGCTAACCTTGACCCCGTTGGGTATAGTGCAGGCTGCTTGGTGGGGTAGTACACCAGAGAAACTACCTGATGATAAATCCATATTCAGTCTTGAAGGTAATGTCCAAATCAACGGATTAAAAGCTGACTTAACGACTAGGGTTCGTACGGGCGATGTCATTAGTACCGGCAAAAACAGTGAAGCCGTTTTTGCTGTAGGCAGCGATTCATTCATTATGCGGAGTAATAGCGAAGTAGAAATAGAAGGCACTGACTTTTTTATCGACACTTTGAGATTACTAACGGGAAGTTTGTTATCAGTCTTTGGTGAAAGAAGCGCGAATCAACCCTTGAATGTTAAAACCGTGACAGCGACCATTGGCATTCGCGGTACGGGGATCTATATGGAAGCAGAGCCTGACTTGACTTATTTATGTACCTGCTACGGCACTGTGGCGATGTCTTCTGCGCTTGACCCTAATGATACTCAGGTGATTACCGCCACCCACCACGATGCGCCTAAATACCTGTCAAATAGACCTATACGCGGTACCCATGTGCGACCGGCTCCATTCAAAAATCATACGGATGCCGAGCTTAAATTACTGGAGGCTATAGTGGGCCGCGAAGTACCGTTTGGTATAGAGTCAGAACTTTATAGTGGTGAACGTCGGGAGTATTAGTACCAGCCACACGGTTAACCATTAACTTTTACTATTGAGCTCTACGGGTTCACCCAATTGTTCCGAGCAATACGAGCTTAGTTCTCTAAAAAGCTCTTTTTCAGCGTTTGTATTGAGACACCAGGTGCTTGTTTTTGCATCAAAATCGAAGTGATAACCACCTGACTTAGCCGCAACCCATATCTGACTTAATGGGGTTTGTTTATTAATAATCACTCGGCTTCGATTCGGAAATTCTAGCGTTAAAATATCGGCTACATTATCGTAATCAATGTCGAAACCTGACGATTCGATCGCTTCCTCGATTTCGGCCATGGTCTCTTCTGCTAACTGGTTAAATTTTGATTCGTCCACGTCTTAGTTCCCTAAAAATTGTGATTATTGTTTGTTAAGATACTCGGTAGTGTTCTTTGCCATCGACTAAATAAATCCAACCTTTTGCAATTCGATAGATAAGCCAGATGGGCACGAAAAACAACACGACATATCCTACCAAAATCTTGGTGGTGAGCATCCCTAGACTGAGCCAAAGCAATCCAAACCAAAAGGTATTTTTTTGCCAAGTAAAGTGTGATTGTAACCAGTCACTTTTTACATCATCAGCCTTAATATAGTTGATCATGACGCCTATGATGGCGGGCACGCATAACAGAAAAGGGATGAAAGACGCGGCCTGTAATACATAAACGGCATAGATATATTGCTTAATATCAATCGGCGTGTCGTCATTAGTCATACGGGCTACTCACGTTAGGCTACTGTTGCCATTAAGGCTTCAAACTGCGACTGACTTAATACGTCAACGCCCAGCGAATCGGCTTTTGTTATTTTAGAGCCAGGTTTTTCACCTGCGATGACCGCTGTTGTTTTTGCTGATACGCTGCTCGACACCTTTGCACCCCGTTGTTTTAACCTGAGTGCCGCTTGTTCTCGACTTAAGCCGTCTAATGTTCCCGTAATCACAAAGGTTTGCCCTGCGAGTGGTAATGCATTGATAGGATCTGGTGCCGTAATTTCTGGCCAATGAACGCCTTGTTCTAATAAATCAGCCACCACCTCAATATTGCATGGCTGTTCGAAAAAATGAATGATGTTATCGGCAACGACTGGCCCAACGTCATCAACCTCTTGTAAGGTTTCAAAATTAGTCGCCATTAATGCTTTAATGTCCCTAAAAAATAGGGCAAGAGCTTCTGCTGTTGCCTGCCCTACCTCGCGAATACCCAGCGCATAAATAAAGCGAGCAAATGTGGTTGATTTACTGGCCTCGAGACTTTTTAATAAATTGGTTGCTGACTTTTCGGCCATTCGCTCTAGTGCAGACAGTTGTGGCATTTCTAGATGGTAGAGGTCACCAATTGACTGGATCATCTTCAGTTCAACCATTTGTTCAATGAGCTTATCGCCTAGGCCATCAATATCGAGTGCTTTACGCGAAGCGAAGTGTTTGATGCCCTCTTTACGCTGCGCTGCACAAACTAAACCACCCGTGCAGCGGTAAGCTGCTTGGCCTTCAGGTTTGATTACTTCAGACTGGCAAACTGGGCAATGCGTGAGCATTTTTGGTAGTCGAAGTTCGAACTTTCGTTGTTCGATGACGGGGGCAACTACTTCCGGAATAACATCACCTGCACGGCGGACAATCACAACATCACCAATCCTGACATCTTTGCGGGCTATTTCAGCCATGTTGTGAAGGGTTGCATTGCTTACCATAACGCCACCAACTGAGACTGGCTCGAGCCTAGCAACGGGAGTAATGGCGCCTGTTCGACCGACTTGAAAGTCAACCTCCAGTAATTTAGTCATCACTTCTTGCGCTGGAAACTTATAAGCAATGGCCCATCGTGGCGCTCGTGAAACATAACCCGCTTGTTGTTGCTGACTGATGTCGTCCAATTTAAACACGACTCCATCAATATCAAACTCTAATTGATCCCGTTTTTCGAGTATCTGTTGTCGATAGTCAAGGCAACCTTGAACCGACATAACGCGTTCGATATAGGGGCTAATGGGCAAACCAAGAGTGCTTAAATACTGCATTCGTTGAAATTGGCTATCGGGTAATTTATAGCCCTCTACCCAACCAATGGCGTAACTACAAAAGGTCAGCGGCCGTCGAGCTGTAATGCGCGAATCCAGCAATCTCAAACTACCCGCTGCAGCATTGCGCGGGTTAGCAAAAACCTTACCTTCAATTTGACGTTGATTGTTATTGAGTTTTTCAAACCCAGCATGATCCATATATACCTCACCTCGCACTTCTATTCGCGTGGGCAAATGGCGGCCTTTTAATACCAGTGGTATTGATTTAAGGGTTCGCACGTTAGCGGTAATATTTTCACCCGTTTTTCCATCACCTCGGGTCGCAGCGCGAATTAAGGTCCCATTATCATAGAGTAAACTCACTGCCAGCCCATCAAGCTTGGGCTCTGCAGTAAAATGTAAAGGGGCTTTGTTGGTAATTACTCTGTCACAGAGTCGTTTCTCGAAGGCCTGCATTTCTAATACGTCGAAGGCGTTATCTAGAGACAGCATAGCAACTTCATGGTCAACGCTTTCAAAGTGAGTAGAGGGTGACGTACCGACTCTCTGAGTCGGTGATTCAGCCGATTCTAGTTCAGAATACTGTTGTTCAAGTTGTTGAAGTTGACGATAGAGTTGGTCATAGGCCTGATCCGTAATATTGGCATCATCTAACCCATAATAACGTCGGTTATGCGCGTTGATTTCTTGCCTTAGCTTGTCAACTTGAAGACGAATGTCTGCGGGAACTTCCATAGGTAACCGTTAAGAGCTCAATTTTGATCGAATTCTAGTCACTTCACTGATGGTCAGCAGATCGTGATTGGAGTGATATACTTCTACATTAAGAAAATGAACCAGTTCATCTATTTTATTCAGCATAATTTCATATGCCATCTTTGAATTGCTGTTGGTTTGCAAGTCAATAAAACAATTAAGACCATAGGTGGCAAATTCAGGTTTATCGATATCAAAAAAATGTCCTGGGGCCGAGAGACTGGCAATCGTAAAGCTCAGTTCATCCTCATGGTGATATTCCATATAACCATCACTATTGGCAATTAGTCCTACAAGTCGCATTGCATTTTCAACCGCTTCATTAGACAAAAACTGAAAATCGTCGTGATAAAGTAGGTAGCTCAGCATTTGGTCGGAGTCTAAGGAGGAGACTACATCAGCAATATACCATTCTGGGGGCAAGGGTTTAACCGGATTCAAATCTGATTCGATGGCTGGATTAATTTTAATATCATCAAAATTATCCTCCTCATTTGATTCGGCCATTATCTGACTTAGATTATCTAGCTCAGCCCGCAGTTCTTCATCTTCAATGAACGCAGAATCGATCTCTTCGCGAGTCAAAGTCTCCATTGCAATACGCTTTCGCAGGCGGTTTTGGTATAAGCCGTGTAAATAAATGCCGCCAAGCAGCACGATGCCTATAATTGCTAATGTCCAGCGTAATGCTGATGCATCCATCTTTTAGGGCCCTAAACCGAATACATTAACTTAAACATACTATTGTACGCCAACTAATTCCACTGCAGCACTAACATCAACTGATACTAGTCGTGAGACACCGGGTTCATGCATTGTGACACCATTTAGATTTTGCGCCAATTCCATCGTAATTTTATTATGCGAAATCATTATAAACTGAACTTGCTCCGACATTTCGCCTACCATTGCACAAAAGCGGGCAACATTGGCATCATCAAGGGGTGCATCAACTTCATCGAGCATGCAAAAGGGCGACGGATTTAATTCGAATATTGCAAAAATCAAAGCCACCGCGGTTAATGCTTTTTCACCACCTGAAAGTAATTGCAAGTTAGTGACTCGTTTGCCAGGGGGCCTAGCCATAATGACAACACCGGTATTCAGTAAGTCATCTTCAGTTAATTCTAATCTAGCTTCACCACCACCAAATAGTTTAGGAAAACGGGCTCCCATTCGGCTGTTGACGTGATCAAACGTTTCTTTAAAACGATCTCTGGTTTCTTTATCTATCTTTTTAATCGCATTTTCAAGGGTAGTTAAGGCTGAAGTTAAATCTTCATTTTGAGCATCGAGGTACACTTTACGTTCGGATTGCTCTTGGTATTCATCGATAGCAGCCAAATTGATAGGACCGAGTCGATCGATTCGCGCCTCTATCTCGTCCAGTTGTTGTTGCCATTGCTCTGGTGTTGCTTCGGGGTTCAAGTTTTCTGCTAACTCAGTTAGATCAACGCCGGTTTTTTGCAATTGCTCCTCAACAGTATTGCAACGAATCTTTAATGCCTGACTCTCCATACGCTGTTCTTCAAGACTGTTTCTAGTGTCGTCTACTTGCGTTTGAATTATGTTCCTTTGGCTTTCAGAGCTGCGTTGCTGATTGTCTAGCTTGGTCGCCAATTCTTGTGATTGGGCCAATGCTCCTTCATTTTGACGTCGTGACTCGAGTAAAGCCTGTAAAGACTCTTCCATCACTTGAATGGGGGCAATCACATCTTCTATAGCCAATGCCAGTTCTTCCGATCGACGGTCAAACTGTTCACTTTGTTGACGCATGCGTTCAATATTAGCGAGGCTTGAACGGTGCTCTGCCTCCAAAGATTGCAACTGCATCTGTTGTTGATGTGCCTGTTCGCGACTTTGCTTTAAACGGTTACGCGAACTATTTAGAGTTTGTTGGTAATCTTCTTTTTGAATTAGTAAGTCAGCATCTTGTTCTGCCATCTGTTCAATTTGAATCAATAGCGCATTACGTTTTTCACTATTAGCTTGTAACTCAGCCTTGTGTTTTAGTTGCAATTCATCTAATTCAAATAATTCTTTTTCAAGCTGATGATGGCGGGTATGAACTTGATCAACCCTGCCCTTGCGCTGTGTTAATTGATTTCGCAAATCGGAGGCTTGTTGTTGCAATTGGTTTAATGCCCGTTGTTCTCCATCGCGCTGCTGCTCAAAGTGCTGCAAACTCTGTCTATCGCCATCGGTTCGCGATTTTAAAGCTAGAGCATTTTGCGTAATCTCATCCAGCTGCTTTCGAATATCTGTGATTTCCTGCTCGCGTGCCAACATGCCACTGCGCTGATCCTCATCCCCTAATTGTAAAACCCAATTAGTGCCAGCCCAGAGTCCATCACGCGTAACAAGGCTTTCACCGGCTTCTAACAGGGGTTTTCTGAGGGATAATTCTTGAGTGTCCTGGCAGAGGTAAATACCTGTCAATAAAGCAGACAAATCGATATCGCAATCAATGGCGTCAAGTAATCGGGGCCACTCTTTATGACTTTTATGAGAGCCTCTATTTCGCTGCCTATCGAATAATGCCAGAGATTGATTCGGCAGTAATGTGTCGGGAATAGCTTGCCCTGGCGAAACACAATAAGCACTCAAGAAGGGGCCTAAAACAACTTCAACCGCTTTTTCGGCCTGATTTCTCACTTTCAGTATTTCGGTCAGACGTTTACCTGAGTCGATTCGTTGTTGTGACAACCAACGCTTTACGTCCTCACTGCCTTCAGCTAAAACATTTTGCTGTAATGCCTCTAGAGCACTTAAACGGCCACGCAGGTTTTGTACTTCGGTACGTTTTTCGTCTAACTGAGTCGATTGCTGTTCAATGCTATCGCGTAATTCTAGAATTTCATCGCCCTTGGCTTCCATCTGCTCTTGGGTAGCAGCATGCTCCTGAATCTTGGTTTCCGCTTGTTGTTCAAGATTAATTATTTCATCATCAAAAGCAGACGTGTCGAGCGTCTTTAACTCTGCCTGAAATTTTTCGCGACGCTGATCTGACTGGCGCAACTGACGTTCAATGTGTTCAATGCCCCGGTTTTCAATTTGTGCCGATTCATGGACCTTATGAAAGTTTCGTCGGAATTGATCCCACTTTTCCTGCCAGATGGACATATCAGCTTCGGCTTGAACTGAAGCCTGTTCCTGCATTTGAAATTCAGTAGTGGAAGATTCAAGCTGCGGTTGTAGACTAGCAATATGAGATTCAAAGCTAGCCACTTTTTGCTTGTCACTGTCAATCATACTTTGAGAATCTTTGAGTGACTGCTGAATGTTCTTCAATTCCTGGCTATTGTGCTGACGCAGGTTTTGTTGATGTTCTATTGATTGTTCCTGAGTCGATATTTCGGAGCCCAGACGATAGTACTGGCTTTGAACCTCATTATGACTGTCAGTCGCAATCACTAACTGTTCACGATTTTCTTCAATTTGTTTTTCAACCTGCCGGAACTGGGCCAAGCGTTCTTCCATAGAAGTTTCTACTGAGGCTAACTTTCTATCTTGCTCGCTAATTTTTTCATCAAAAGACATTTTTTCAAGCAATAGATTTTCAGCTTCAAGCTTGCGTTGATCCTGCTTGAAGCGCTTATATTTTTCAGCTGTTTTCGACTGTCGATCCAATCGGGTCAGTTGTTTTTCGATCTCATCGATTAAGTCTTTAAGTCTGTCGAGGTTCTCGCGCGTATGGCGCATTCGAGTTTCAGTTTCACGACGACGCTCTTTATATTTAGAAATACCGGCAGCCTCTTCCAGATAAGTACGAAGTTCTTCTGGCTTGGCGTCAATCACACGACTCACCATGCCTTGCTCGATAATTGAGTAGCTTCTGGGGCCTAACCCAGTGCCTAGAAAAATATCAGCAATATCACGGCGGCGGCAACGTGTATTATTGAGAAAATATTGAGATTTTCCAGCCCTTGTGCCTAATCGTTTAACAGAAATTTCGTTGTATTTGGCATATTCACCCTTCACTCGACCATCCGTGTTGTCAAATATCAATTCAACGACCGCTTGTCCGACGGGCTTTCTACCGGATGAGCCACTGAAAATGACATCCTCCATCGAACCACCGCGCAGATGCTTAGCTGACGACTCACCCATTACCCAACGCACAGCGTCGATCACGTTCGATTTGCCACAACCATTAGGACCGACAATGCCGGTAATACTGGCGGGAAATAGAATTTTGGTCGGATCCACAAAGGATTTAAAACCAGAGATTTTGATTTGGCTTAAACGCATGTATTAAAAATAACTATCTTAAATTTATAGTAAGTTAAGTATATCATTAGAAAATAGAATCAACAGCAATGCGATTGAAAATTTAATCCTCATTTAATCTCTAAGGCCATTTTCAGTTAGTAGAAAAAACGAGCCAGAAAAACTGTTTGTTAGTCAGAGGTTAAGGTAAAATATTCAACTTTCTATTTTCTAACATTATGAGAACTACTTGTGAGCACTAGACCCTCTTCTAATCCATCTACAGCCTCTACTAAGATCGATACTTTTGACAATCCACAGCAAGATCGTGATTACACGATTCGCATTGATACGCCTGAATTTACATGCCTATGCCCGCTAACAGGTCAACCTGATTTTGCCACCATTTTAATTGAGTATATTGCTGATAAGAAGTGCTTGGAACTCAAAGCTCTTAAAATGTATTTTTGGTCATATCGAGATCAAGGTGCTTTTCATGAAGCCGTAACTAACAAAATGTTATCCGATTTTGTTGATGCAATCGAACCTCGTTTTATGCGTGTGAGCGCCGACTTCAATGTTCGAGGGGGTGTCTATACAAAAGTTATCGCAGAGCATCGTGCTGAGGGCTGGGTAGCGCCTGAGCCAGTGATGCTGCCCTAAAGGACTATCTAATTGATGGAACCAGTTTCCTCAGTAGAACGCCATGTGTCAGATCAGATGAAAATTAAAGCCTTAAGACTTTATTCTCAAAACAACTGGCTTAGCCCGACAGATCTTCAGTTACTATCGTTAAATTAACTAGGTTTAGCTTCAATGATTCGTGATTTTTTATTTGGCGCAGCCATTCTGGCCCAAGCCATTCAAGTCATCAAAAGGCCAGAAGTGCGCCTTTATGCGATATTGCCATTGGTCATGAACGTCGTATTGTTTGGAGGATTAATTTGGTATGGCTATGCCCAGTTAGCATCAACTGTTGATTGGTTAATGTCTTTTATCCCTGACTTTTTAGACTTTATTCGCTGGATTATCTGGTCTATTGTCACTGGGTTAACGACCATTGTTGTATTTTTTACCTTTACACCGATTGCTAATGTGATTGCCGCACCTTTTAACGCCCTTTTAGCGGAAAGAATTGAAGCCGTACTCACCGGCAAACCGTTAGAATCGAATTCAAACTTTACTGAGATTGCGATGAGTAGCATTCGTTCTCAATTAGGCAAACTGATTCACATATTGCTTTGGAGCTTGGGGTTATTGCTGTTTAGTTTTATACCTGTGATCAATTTGATCGCTCCTTTTCTTTGGGTCATATTGGGTTCTTGGTTATTGTCACTTGAATATTTTGATTACCCTATGGGAAACCATGACCTTAACTTTGCCAATCAAAAAGAACGACTGGGTAAACGTCGAAGTTTAGCGCTTGGGTTTGGTGGTGGCGTAATGATATTAACCACTATTCCATTCATAAACTTTGTTGTCATGCCGCTGGCCGTGGCGGGTGCCACTATTATTTGGGTAGAACAATTGGCAACTGACACCGACGAATCAACCCCACAATCCAACCCATCGTCATTAGTTTGAACTAGCTATAGACATCGACTTAACTTTAAGGCGTTGCCCCCGCACTACTTGCTCTTTGATAGGTAAAATATCCATATTTGGCCAAAGCCCAGTTGTTAGAGCATCGGCATATTCCAACATTCCAGCTATTCTCGTTGTTTTTTGACTCGCTTTTGCGTCGTAGTTTAGGCGTTTCCAAGTCAATCGATAACCAGAACTATCTGAATCAATTAACAGATACCAGCCATCGGCAGTGCCATCATTAGCTGGCATACCGATTACGCCTGAGTTAAGCCAAATTTTATTTTTTAAAGACTCGTCAACAAGCAACTGCCCGAAAGGAATGCCAGAATGTCCACCAATGACAACATCAGCATCTGTTTGATTAATTTGAGACAACTTCATTTTTGCGTCGGTCGAAGGAAATATAAATTGATTAATGCTCGTAACACTGCCGTGCACCACCCTAAAACGAGCCGATTGGTACTGAAATTCGATTATGCGTGGTAGTGACTTCATCCAGGTTCGATGCTCGGACCCTAACCTTTGCGAGGCGTATTGATACCAAGTTATAGACAAGGCTGAACAAACGCTTGTCGGTTTAAAGCCACAACCACAATCCAGCTGTTCAAAACCGAACGATTCTTCGCAGTTACCCATCAGTACATGGATGCCCCAGTCTTGAATTAAGTCAAGCACTTCAACAGGCTCAGCACAATAGGCGATTAAATCCCCAGTACAAATGATTTGTTGAGGCTTGATACCCAGCTCAACTGCAACAGCCCGCATTGACTGAGTTGCAGCCAAGTTGCTATAGCAGCCACCAAATACGAGCAGCCTAGATACAGCGCTCATGTCGCCTAGATTGTTTAACGCATTAAACATTTCCTTTTAAACCCAATGAGGTTAACTGAGATGTTTTGCCGCCAATCCAGAATACTAGGCAACCGCCAATTAATACTCCAAGAGATAAAAAAAGCAACTTGGTATATTTGTGAGCCTCACCTAACATAGCTGAGTAACCCGATGATTCTGTAAAATAAAGCGTAGCGGCGCTAATGGCCATGACAAAAGCACTAATATAACTCCACACCGGAATGTCATTACGTCCACCCCAGAGGCTAAAAAAAATGACGGGGGCTAGGTACATTGAAGCCGTACCACTAACCGCAACAGCGCTAAATAAATCCTGATTACCAAAGAACACAAACAGCAATCCCATCAACATAAAGACGACCATGGTTAGCCGGCCATTTTGTAACGCTGGTTTGACTACTTCCATATCAATTACGACCAATTTAGCTGAACTTGACAGAGTGCTGTCTAGTGTCGACATAGCTGATATGACTAGGGCTGCACTAAATAGTACCATTGGCAACTCGCCTAAAAGTCTAATCAGTACGTCATTCATTGCTTCGCCACTGACTGCATTGGCACCTGCCAAAATCCCAAGGCTACCGAAGGCGGTAATACACAACATACTGATCCAAGCGGCATGGAGAAAGCTCTTACGCGTTGTTTCACGATCAGATAAGAATCCACGGTCCATCATGACCGGATCATGCATTGGATAACTCCAAACTTGGAGCAATGCTACCATCAATAATACAGGACCAGGTTCGGTGATAACGAAAGGCTTGAACAGAAGCGCCGCTAAACTATAGGTGCCACTACTGATTGTCATGAAAACCAATATTATTAATGTGATCAAAAATACGATCATTTGAAATACATCGGTACGTAACGAAGCCTGTAATCCACCCATCACCGAGTAAGCCAGTGTGACCGCGGCAAACGCGAGTATGGTGACTGTGTAGCCCAGTGATCCAGCTACGCCAAATAGTATACCGATGACCAGTAGGTTGGCGAACACCTCGCTAATCAAACGAATGCCGACGACAAAGTTATAACAAACGATGCCGGCCAAACCAAAGCGTGCTCGAAGGAATTGTTGAACACTCGAAAACCCGTGCCGAAATCTGATGCTATCAATTATTTTGGCGCCCGTTAGGAACGAAAGATAATAAGTTGCATAGGCTAAAGTGCCCCAAAAACCATAGTAAAAACCCAGAATAGCTGCATTCATTAAGGACCGTGCAAATATCCAAGTGGTTACCTGAGACAATATTAATGTAATTAAATTAGGCGTTTCGCCAGTGTGTGAATGACCATAGAAAAAAGTTGACTCAGTTTGGGCTCGCGACGACAAAAAAATCGACAATAAGGCGAAGCTAGCAACAAAAAAAAGTAACCACTGATTCAAGATAAAACTCCTTTTAAAAACGATCCTATGAATTGAGTATAACAAAAGGTTGCTAAGACCCCATCAAATTGACTAAAGTTCGAATCAATTTAATGTCTGTTTAAAATCTATACCTAACAGAGCGAATAAATAAAAAATCAATGTACAATTGATAATTTAACTCCCTAGCAGTCTTTATTTTATGCCGTCAATTTTTACTCTGATATCACTTTCTTTACTAATGCTTTGTTCCCCTTTGGCTGGGGCATTTCCAAAGCAGTCCCTAGTGCCTGGAGGCATCGCTTTAATTGATTTGAAACGGATCGATAAAACACCTAACTTTAGCTTTAAAGGTAAACCAGTGCTGACAGTTTTGTACCAAGGGACGCCCATGGCCATTGTGGGTCTTCCGCTCAATCTCAACCCTGGTAAACATTTTATTCAAGGCAGTTGGGGCAAAGAAAAGTCTTTACAAAAAATATTCTTCACAATAGTCGACAAGCAATACACCACACAAAGAATTGAAATCAAAGATAAACGAAAAGTGAACCCCTATGCAAATGATATGGATCGGATTCTGGCTGAAAAAAAACGTAAGCAAAAAGCACGCTTAGTGTTTACGCCAATGATGGTTAATGTCGATCTACTCCAACCAGTTGAAGGAATTATGACGGGTAGTTATGGACGCCGTCGTATATTTAACGGTCAGAAAAAACGTCCCCACAGTGGTATGGATATCGCAGCGGATCTAGGTACACCCGTACTGGCACCGGCTGCAGGTAAAGTAATTGAACTGGGTGACTTCTTTTTTAGTGGCAATATAGTCTATATCGATCATGGTCAAGGCTTAATAACCTTGTTTGCTCATTTGAGCAAAACCCATGTTAAGCTGGGCCAATCAATTAAAAAAGGAGAGATCATTGGTGAGGTTGGTGCAACAGGTCGCGTTACTGGTCCCCACTTACACTGGAGCCTAGGGTTGAACGGGACCTGGGTAGATCCCGAACTATTTTTGAATTAACGACGATAGTTATATTGAATAAACTGATATCGGCAAACATTAGAAGGTAAAGCGAATACCAACATGTAATCTGTCATCATCTAAATCATAATTATTGGATGCCTTAGTATCAACTTCTAATAGTCGTACGCCAGCAAATGCCATGGTTTGGGGAAGAATTTCAATTTGATATCTAATCAATACGTCCGACAGACTTTCAGTATCTGAAAAACTGGTAATTTTCGGCGCATAATGAGCTTGTAAGTAGAAAGCCGTTGGCATAACACCGGGTATGGTATAACGAACTTCACCTCCAACACCCAGAGCCAGAATATTTTCTCCAGGAAGGTCTAAACGACCTGCATAACCTCGCAAACCAATACCAAAAGTCAATGGTGAAGACTCTGATGCTTGCCTTGCTTGTAATAAACTAAATTGCCAAACGATATCGTCATCATCATTAAAAAATAAGCCCGCCGCCAAATCTGCACCACCCCAACCGATAACGCTAGAATCTGACCTGAACATAAATTCAGCAGTTTCTGAACTTAAGGCAACTTCAAGATCATTCGCTTGAGTTGAAGACAAACTAAAAAGAAACGTAATTAAGGCTAGTACTATTTGGAATGATTTCATGAGTTTTCATATAGCTTAAAATAAAAATAGATAATAACATAAAGTTTTGGTTTTCTGCCCCCCCCCAGTATGAAAATGTTACTTAGTTAAGCTTTATGTTTATCGCGTTAAAAATTTGACAGGTGTATCAGGGGAAATCTGTCTGTAAAATACAAAAAATAAAGTGAACCAAAATGACTCTTTTTCTTGCCGAGTCAAAAAGGTTGTTATAACAGACTTTCGTTGCTTGCTGGTGCTTCCAACCATCTAAGGATGGGTGCCCATTGCGCTTTATCTATTTCTAATTTAGGAGAATTGATTTCCTGAACACCAACGCCCTGCTCAATGGCCCGAGTATATAGTTGTGTATCACGTAAACTTGAAATAAACGGGATATTGAGACTTAACAAAAAGCGTTCCAGTGAGTGATACATGATGGTATTTTTGCGTACTCGATTGGCAACCACGGCGAGCCGAATCATTTTGTTACGGGTTTTCCCAATGGTAAGTAATTTTTTTATAAAATGCGCGGTAGCGTGAATATCAATAGGTGACGGTAAAACTGGAATTAAAATGGAATCATTCGGTTTAAACAAAGCGGCCAACTCTAAAATATCGGCCCCAGCTGGAGTATCTATAATCGCTACATCTGTCTCAAGTGGAACATGTAACTGCCAAGAACGAGTCAGTCGATGGGCTTGATTTTTGGAAGAGTCTATACCATGTATTTGATTTAAACTATCTGGTCGCCGTTTGATCCAGGCTAATGATGAGCCCTGGTTGTCGTGATCAAACAAACGAACATTAAGGCCACACTGGGCGTAGTGTGAAGCAATATTAGTGGTAATAGTTGTTTTACCGCAGCCACCTTTAGCGTTGGTTACGACAATTCGGGATATATCCATTCGCTTACTCTCTACATTAAATCTGAACTACTTTCACTCGATTTAAAATTTAACTCCCCAAAACGGCTGACTTTTAAAAATCTAGCGCTTCTTTTTAATGTGTTTTACTTGTATATGTTTGGGCCCATTTTTTGATGTGGCTCTTGATTCATCCTGTTTATTTTTAGAGGCATATTTCTTAGTCTTGGGCTTATTACTAGAATGACTCGATTTTTCTGCAAAAGGGTTTTTACCTGACTTCAACTGAATTTGAACTGGCGTGCCTCTAAGTTTTAATTTGGTAATAAAAAACGTCATCAAATAACGATGATAAGCATCAGCCAAATGCTCCGTCTGATTTCCATGTATAACAATGATTGGTGGGTTTCTGCCGCCTTGATGGGCATACCGTAATTTAATTCTTCTACCGTTACGTAGCGGTGGATTGTGCTTAAAAACAGCTTCTTCTAGTAGGTCAGTTAAATACCGTGTATTAAATTCTTTAAAGGCGGATGAATGAGCCTGATCAATAGAGGCCATCATTTCACCAACACCAGTGCCATGCAGGGCTGATATATAATGTTGTGCCGCAAATGAAACAAAAGACAAGCGACGTTGAAGTGTTGTTTTATTGTAGTCACGCTGTTCTGGCTCTAAACCATCCCATTTATTGACGGCAATTACCAGGGCTCTTCCGCTATTCAGCACAAAGCCCAGTAATGACATATCCTGATCAGTTAAGCCATCTCGTGCATCGATGACAAGGACAACCACTTGAGCTTTTTCGATTGCTTCCAAAGCTTTGATAGCACTAAATTTTTCAACTTTTTCATGAACTTTGCCACGCTTTCTAACACCAGCCGTATCAATTAAAGTGTAATGCTTACCGTGACGCTCAAAGGGTACTGAGATAGTGTCACGTGTCGTGCCGGGCTGATCAAAAGCAACCACTCGCTCTTCACCAGCCAGCCTATTAATCAGTGTCGATTTGCCAACATTAGGTCGACCAATAACTGCGATAGTGGGGCCATCTGGCTCTACTTCACCCGCAACCCCATCAGAAAATCCTGAAAGAATTTGGTCGAGTAACGGATTAATGCCTTTGCGATGTGCTGCAGAGGTTAAGTATACTCGGTCAAAACCAAGCGCATAAAATTCAGCCTCGGCTTGATCGGGATTAATGCCGTCAACTTTATTAACAACCACACGAGTTGGCTTTCCAGACTTTCGGACAAGCTCGGCAATAAATCTATCACCACTAATGAGACCGTCTTGAGCATCAACCATAAAGATAACTTCATCCGCTTCTTCAAGTGCCAATAACGTTTGCTTTGCCATCAAGTCGTCTAGGTCTTGTTTTTGACCGCTTAAACCACCCGTATCAACAATGATAAATTTTTTGCCTTCGCGAAGGCCTACACCATACTGACGATCCCTTGTCAGGCCAGGCTCATTCGCAACTATGGCATCACGACTCCGAGTCAACACGTTAAACATGGTTGACTTACCTACATTGGGCCGACCAATAAGTGCTATAACTGGAATCATTTTTGAATCAATTTAAATGAACTGAGTGTGCCGTCGCTATCCATAGCAAAAATTTGGTTATCCCATTTAAACGGCGTCGAGTAATGACGTTTATTGTTTGGACGAAGGCGGCCAATCAATGCCCCATCCGACTGATTAAACCAGTGAATATAGCCATCTAAATCGCCCACTATAATTTTATCTTCGAATAACAACGGTGCGGATATTTTGCGAGCATTTAGGACGTCCTGTTTCCATAAAGCGCTGCCTGTTCTTTGATCGATTGACCAAATATGGCTTATGTCACTACTAATGTATATGGCATTATCATCCATTGTCATCGCATTGAAACTGGAAAATTTACGAGACCATAATTCTTCGCCATCGATTGCCTGTATTGCCGCTATCCGCCCCTGATATGAGCTAACATAGATAACACCATTTCTAATAATAAATTGTCCGTCAACATCAACAAGCCTTTCAATTTCTGAACGTCCTGTCGGTTGACTCACTGCAATTTCCCAAGCAACCTGCCCACTTGCTTGATCAAACGCAGCCATTTTTCCATCGTCAAATCCTGCGATCACTAATTCATTATATAATGCAGGAGCACTATTACCTGTTAACGATAAAGGAGGCACTTGGTGAGTTACAGACCATTGAATCAGCCCTTCAGCAAGTGATATTGATGACAAACGTCCATCGACAGTTCGAAGAAACAAACTGTCACTATTGAAAACAGGTGGCGATCGAATTTCACTTTTTAGTCTTGCTGACCAACGTAATGTTAAATCATCACTAATACGGTCATAGACATTCAGTTCTCCATTACGAGAGCTTGCGATGATAATACTATCATTGCCAATCAGACCTGTGATCGATTGAATGTTTGTTTCATATTCCCAATTAAGTTTGCCACTATTGGCATCAAACCTTTTAATTAAACCATCGGCATCAACTGTTAAAATCTCATCCCCTATGAGCAGTGGTTGTCGATTATAGGAACCAGAACTAATCCCTGCTCCAGTTTTGATGGTTAACAGCTGATTAAATTTAAGGCCATTTTTAATTTCAGTTAGCGGTGCGGGTGGTTCACTATTATCTGTTGAGGCGCAAGCAGCCAAAAAAATAATTAGCCAAACGGCTATTAAGGCTCTGAACCAAGATACCGGTGAAAAATACAACTTCATTTAACCAGTACTACCCATTCCAAGATCATCCAGCTTTTGCTGCAAAAAGTCAGTATTAGCAGGTGCAGGCTGACTTATTTGTGCTTTACGATAAGCATCAGCTGCTTCAGCCTTTTTGCCCTGAATGGCATAAAGATCCCCTCTTAACTCTTCAATGCTAGCTGTAAATTGCTCAGGGAAATCAATTGATAACGTTTTGAGCGCTTCATCATAGTCAGTCATTTGAAGCTGCACCGTTGCAAGACGCCTGCGAGCAACATAAGACAGAGGGCTATCCTCAGCTTTACCTATTATCTGCTGTAGATGATGCCGTGCTTTTTCATAATCCTCGTCTTCGACTCGTGTTTTAGCCAATGCAAAACGTGCCATCGTGGCATATTCACTGGAGGCATATTGGTTTAACAACGTATTAGCCTCATCGTCTGCAACACTATTATTACCAGATTCAATCGCTTCTACCATTTGAATAAAATGACTAGATGCTTGTTCTGCATTAGTTTCCTGGTAATCGATCCAGTATCGGTATCCAATTAAACTACCAACACCTATGACGATACCAGCAACAACCGCTCGTCCATTTTCCTTCCACCACTGTTTTAGCTTTTCGACCTGTTCTTCATCTGTTGCCATTGTATTTCCGACTATTTTTTGTTGATTATTTTAACGACTTGACGAATTTTAATAACATCAAGCCAGGCATTTAAAGGATCTCGTTCAATTTACCCGCTAATTCTATTTGCAATACTTCGATTTGTGGGCGATCTTCACGGAGATATTTCACTACTATTGAACCTGATTCAATTTCAGAATCACCCAGTATCAAGGCAACTTTTGCACCTGATTTATCAGCTTTTTTCATCTGACTTTTAAAGCTGCCACCACCAGAGTGGACCGTTAGCCCAAGATTGGGGTGATGATCACGTAAACTTTCCGCTAATTTCTGCCCAATGCTTGCCGCATCGTCGCCACGCATTGAAAAGTAAATATCACATGGATGCTCCATATTGGCTTTATTCTGATCGACTAACATTGATATTAATCGCTCACAACCCATTGCAAATCCAGCTGCATGACTTGGTTTTCCACCCAATTGTTCGACCAAACCATCATATCTTCCACCAGCACAAATAGTCCCTTGTGAACCCAACGAATCGGTAACCCACTCGAATACAGTGTGGCAATAGTAGTCTAACCCTCGAACTAACCTTGGATTAACTTCATAAGTGACACCACCGTGATCAAGAATAGACTTCAATTGAGAGAAATGTTCACTCGACGCTTGATTGAGGCTGCCCTGTAATTTCGGTGCATTATTAATCAATGACTGCATATCAGGATTTTTACTATCAAGCACCCGAAGAGGATTAGTCTCTAACCGTCTTAAACTATCTTCATCAAGAGAGGACCGATGATCAGAGAGGTATTCAACCAATACCTGACGGAAGTGTACTCGACACTCATTGCTACCTAAGGTATTAATTTGTAATGCGATATCTTCAAGCCCAAGCTGCTTCCAAAATCGAGCTGCCATAAAAATTAATTCGGACTCAATATCGGCACCTGACATACCGAAAGTTTCAGCACCAAATTGCTGAAATTGACGATAACGCCCTTTCTGAGGTCGTTCATGCCTAAACATGGGGCCGCAATACCAGAGTCTAAGAAGCTGATCATTAACAATGCCACTTTCTAACACAGCGCGCACGACGCTCGCAGTATTTTCTGGACGTAGGCTGAGGCTGTCACCATTTTTATCATCAAAAGTATACATTTCCTTTTCGACAATATCGGTTGCTTCGCCAACAGAGCGTTTGAATAGTGCTGTTTTCTCAACTATAGGTGTGCGTATTTGGCGGTAACCATAAGACTCCACTAATGCCCTGTAGTTATCTTCTAATTGGTTCCAGACAGGCATGTCTGAGGGTAGAACATCGTGCATTCCACGTATTACCTGAACTTGATTTCCCACGACTAGTTGGTTCCTATTGTTAACCGGGCAGTATTGTCATCCGACGCTTGGCTAGCAATATCAATTGACTGGTCATTAAAAGTCACTTCAACACCACGTCCATTGCCAAAGAACGCATTGAATGGTGCTTCCCCCCTAATTTGAATAGTCCTATTAGCACGTAATAAGTCATAAACTAATTGATGGTTATTAACATCTTTAATATCAGCCCACGTATCGGCATTAACAACAATATTGAGTAGATCAATACCCTTGGGTGCTACATGGGAAGCGTCAAAAGACGGAGATCTAGTCGTAATCGAAGTCCCTTCTATTATTGAGGCATCTGCAAAGGCAATGGTTTTCGAGGTGACTTGAGGCTCAACTGGTATTGTCGAAACCACAATAGGCTTTATTGCAATAGGTTTAATCTGTTCTTGAACAACCTCAACCGGTGCATTTACTATTACCGCCTCATCATCTTTAGGAGAATTGTCAACTTTATCAGCTTTGGCTTCTGGCTCATCTAAAGGTGCTTTGTTAACGCCAATAGGCTCATCAAGCACTTCAATTGTCTCAGCCTCAGTAACCAGTTCTATCATTGAGACGTCATTTGAGGCTTCAGAGCTTGATACTATTGACTCTAAATTATTTTGAGTTTTATTCCACCACCAAGCTGACAATAGAGCAATTAACATAATGATAACGAGATAGGTTGCCCATTTAATACCAGCGTTCTGAGATGACATTTCTGGTCTCAAAGAGCTGGTGACATTAATAGGCGGGTCATTATTAGAGTACAGCTCTGAATAGCATTGAATCATCTCATCTTCATTGAGCGATACCATTCGAGCGTAGGCACGCAAGTATCCCTTTACAAAAATGGGCGCCGTTATGTCATTAAAGTTGTTTTCTTCAATGGCTTGTAATATATCCAAACTAAGGTGCATTCGTGATGCAACATCTTCAATAGATAAGCCTTGAAGAATTCTAGCCGCCTGCAACTGATCACCAGGACCGTTATTGACTTGCATAATATCTTTATCGTCAACTGTTTCTATTTCATTCATGATTTATTGTAATGCTAACCAAGATTTAAGTTCTGCTGAGTTCGGAAATTCCAACTCAAGCTGGTGTCCTAATGCCTTAACATTATTCAATTCATTAATTCCAAGTTCAATTCTAATGGCTAACCATAAGCTTCTTGCCGTCGGTCGGTCAACTAAATGGAACCGGTCAATATAATTTTTGGCTGCAGCAAAGTCACCATCATCGAGTTCGATAGTAGCCATTTCAATTAATGCATTGCCAAAGTTACTTTTTATTACTAACGCTTTTCTCAAGTATGTTTTTGCCTTTTCCTTTTCCTCAATCATTAAAAGACATCGAGCAGCATTGGTATAAGCATATGCTGGAGTCTTATATAAGGGGTTTTTCAAGGCCCTTAAAAAATACTTTTCAGATTCAGCTTGCCGACCATTATTGCATAAAAAAGCACCGTAGTTATTAGACGCCTCAGAATTTTCCGGGTCTAACTCAGTTGCAATCTTATAGTGTTTTTGAGCAGTGCCTTTTTCCAACAACCGTTCTTGGAGCATTGCATAAGCATTATGTGCAGAAGCTGATTCTGGGTCTTTATCTATTGCTCTCAGTAACTTTATATTTGCCTGTCCGAGATTATTTTGACTCATGTATCCAAGCCCAAGCTGCACATTGATTGCACTGGCCTTTTCATTTTGATCCATGGGTTCGCCGCCGACGGTAACACAGGCCGTCAAGATAGGCAGCAACAAGACTAATAACCCTGCTTTAATGTGCATTCTTTAGCCCGCCAATGTCTTGCAAGCTGAGTTGGTATTTTTGACTACGCCGACTTCGGTCCTTAAATTGACCTGCCAATTGACCACAGGCAGCGTCTATATCTTCACCCCTAGCTCGACGCGTCACGGTAATAATGCCTTTACTTGAAACATACGCCCGAAATCGATCAATTGTTTCTTTATCTGAACATTCGTAAATGGCGTGTGGGTAAGGATTGAAAGGAATCAAATTAAGTTTACAGGGTATGTCACTGATAAGTTTTGCTAACTCTTTGGCATTCTCAAGACTGTCGTTAATACCTTTTAACATCACATACTCAAAAGTAATCTTGCGACTTTTATAGCCATCAATGTAGGAATGACAAGCGGCTAATAGCTGGTGAATTGGATATTTTCTATTAATTGGCACAATTTCGTCGCGGATCGCATCATTGGGTGCGTGTAACGAAACGGCTAGACTCACATCGGTTACTTGGCTCATTTTTTCCATAGCAGGAACCACACCTGCAGTACTAATTGTGACTCGACGCTTGCTGAGCGCATAAGCATAATCATCACACATCATATCAACCGCAGCTATAACAGCATCGAAATTCATTAACGGTTCGCCCATACCCATCATGACAACATTGGTAATGCCTCTCTCATTACCTTCCTGCAGTAAACTATGATGCGCTAGATGTAACTGAGCAATAATTTCTGCAGTCGTTAAATTACGATTGAAGCCCTGTTTGGCAGTCGAACAAAAAGTACAGTTCAGCGTACATCCAACCTGTGAAGAGATACACAAAGTGGTGCGCATTTTTTCTGGAATAAGAACACATTCTACTGAGTTTTCAGTACCATCCACATTCAACAACCACTTTCGAGTGCCGTCTTTAGACTTTTGAATAACATCGACATTAGGTAAATCAATACAGGCTTTTGCCTGTAATTTTTCACGCAGTGACTTAGACATATCGGTCATTTTTTCAAAGTCAGTAACGCCTCGCTGATGAACCCACTGCATGAGCTGTTTAGCGCGAAAAGACTTTTCTCCAATACCGATAAAGTAGGATTCTAATCCTGAACGGTTCAGGTTAAGTAAGTTTGTCTTTTCAAAATCGGACATTAGGCCTCAAATGGTGAGTGGATATTTAAAAAAGTGGTCTCTTAAAACAAGTAATTCTTTACACAATGACGTCAATTAAGCCCCTCTAATCATTAGCGTGCTGCAAACTAGCACAAAAGCTATAGAGCTCGTTTGATAACGATAATATATGATCTAAACAGTTTGTTGATTTTACGCACAATTACTAACAAGTTGAAGCGATTAGACAGTAAATTTTGCTCTATCAGGCCAGTTTATCGACCAGACTCAACCAAAACAGCTTGTTCGCCCTATTCGGTGAGATATAATCTTAATTTTTAACCATCAATATGATCGTAAACATTCGATGATGATTGATAATAATTTGCTGGAACCCTCATGCTTTTTGTTGAAACCCGTGGAAACGACGCTTCATTTCCAAAACAGGTTAAATTTTCGGATGCCATATTAGCCCCTATAGCATCGTTTGGTGGCATTTACAGTCCAGAAACCATGCCAAAATTTGGGCCTACATTTCTTCAAGATCATCTTAATCAATCGTATAAATCACTGACTCTATCGATATTAAATTTGTTTGAAGTTGATATCGACGCTCAAACGTTACAAGAGGCGCTTGCTTTGTACGACCGATTCGACGACCCGACCAATCCAGTACCGCTGGTTAATGTCGGTGACAACGTCTATGTCAGTGAGCTATTTCATGGCCCAACTCGGGCTTTTAAAGATATGGCCTTGCAACCCTTTGGTTATATATTGGCATCTTTAGCAAAACAGCGCCAACAACAATACTTAATCCTGGCTGCAACTAGTGGTGATACGGGTCCAGCGGCTTTAGAAACATTTAAGAACTGCGAGAACATTCAAGTCGTTTGTCTTTACCCTGAAGGTGGCACGTCCGATGTGCAGCGCCTTCAAATGGTAACCGAGTCAGCCCCAAATCTAAAAGTAATTGGCATTAAAGGCGACTTTGATGATGCACAGGCGGCTTTGAAATATTTGCTTGCGTCTCCCACATTTAAACAGCAACTGAATAAACTAAATGTTTCTGTATCTGCCGCTAACTCCGTTAATTTTGGCCGCATTATTTTTCAAATTATGTATCACATCCACTCTTACCTTGAACTTGTGCGGAAAAATGTCATAGAGCTGGGAGACAGGGTTTATCTGAATATTCCAAGTGGTAACTTCGGTAATGCCTTGGGGGCTTACTATGCAAGAAAAATGGGATTGCCAATTGAAAGAGTAATTGTGTCTTCAAATGTTAATAACGTGCTAACTGAACTGATTAATACAGGCAAATATGACATTTCTGAGAAGTCTTTAGTTAAAACCACATCGCCTGCCATGGATATATTAAAATCGTCAAATGTCGAACGAATACTGTTTGATTTATTTGGCTCATTACGGACACATGAACTCATGCGGCAACTTGATGAGCAACGTTTCTATCAGTTGGAGCCTGAAGAACTGGCCACATTAAAACAAATATTCATCGCTGACTTTTGCACTGACGAACAGAGCAATCAATTCATTCAAAAACACTATGCAAAGGGTTATTTAATGGATCCACATACTGCGACCTGTTTTAAGGTCTATGACGATCCATTACTCAGTACATTACCCAGTATTGTCTACTCTACCGCTGAATGGACTAAATTTTCATCATTAATTGATCAGGCTATTACGGGGCAATCGGGTCGCTCTGATAGGGAAGCTCTTGAATCAATTTCGACTGCAGCCAATATAGGCATCCCAGCCGTTATTCAGGCTTTGTTTGATAAACCTGTTTGTCATAGCCTAGTCATCGACAAGCATTTAATCGAAGATGAAATATTGCGCTTTATGAACGAACAAACTTAGGCTCAAATTTTGACAGGGGCTTTCAATGCTTTAGCAGACATAATTTCAGTCCAGCCCATCACCATCAAGCAACCAATACTGAGTAGAGCAAAGCCACTCACCAAGGGCAATATAGTGCCGTTATAAGCGTTAGCAATAATGACGCCTAGAGCCACTGATATCAGCGTAGACAGTGAACCAACCACCGCGGCCCCCAGACCGGCTACTGACCCAAGAGGCTCCATTGCTAATGCATTTAGGTTTCCAAATAAAATACCGACGAAAAAAAAAACTGCCAATAAATACGCCATAACCTGCCATAACGGCGGGCTACCCGAATAGTGCTGAGCTAAAAAGTAAAACGGTACCGATAAGACAACAATAAAAAAGGTGGCACCATGAGACAACCGTCGCATTCCAAAACGCATCACTAATTGAGCGTTAAGCAATGAGGCCAAACCAAGCGATGCGGCCAAAATACCAAAATAAATGACGAACTGATTACCTAGGTGGTACTGTTGCTGAAATATTTGTTGAGAACTACTCAGATAACCAAGGAATGCCCCAAAAATAATCCCTGTAGCGATGGTATACCCCATGGCAGCTGGGATGACACAAATGTATTTAATATCAGATAAGACCTGTTTAATAGAAAACCTGATGCGATTTTCAACGAGCAACGTTTCAGGTTGGCGCAGATTGAACCAACTCAAGGCGATAAAGCTTAAAACAAGAAACATCCAAAAAATACCTCGCCAATCTGAAAACATCAAAATAGCCTGGCCTAATGCAGGCGCAACAATCGGCACCAGTATAAAAATAGTCATCACAAAAGACATCACCCTTGCCATTTCACGGCCTTCATAGCGGTCTCTCACCAACGCTATGGAAACAACTCTTGGGCCTGCAGCCCCAAACCCCTGAAGGAATCGACCGATTAACATCATCGTAAAGGTTTCGGCTAATAACGACACTAAACAGCCAACAATAAAAACAGCAAAGCCAACGTTAATCGCATATTTTCGTCCAACAGAATCAGACATTGGACCAAATATCATCTGCCCGATAGCCATGCCTGCAAACAAAATAGAAATCACGTACTGACTATCATTTATCCTCGTCACACCTAGGTCGGCAGCAATGTTGGGCAGTGCAGGTAACATGGCATCAATCGATAGCGCAACCATCGAGATAATCATCGCCATGAGTACGACAAATTCAAAAAATTTGGGTTGCTGAGTGACTTTAAAAAGTGGCACTTGATTAACCTATAGTTCTACAGAAATCTCTTGGGTATAGAGCAGACATCAATTCTATAGGATCGAGATTAATAGTCATGGTAATAGTTACCCCAATAGTCATATCAATTAAGGCAACTGCCAATTACAATCCAGCCTTAATTCAAAGCTGATTTCTATATGAGCTTCACCTTCATTAACAATTTACAATCACGTTTCAATATCAACCGGACTCAAAATATCGGGATCTTGATGGCATTGGCTAGTATTGTCTTTTTTTCTGGGAAAGCAGTGTTGATCAAACTAGCTTATGAATATGACATTAGCACCGTCGAATTGATGACGCTCAGAATGGGTTTTGCCTTGCCCTTCTATTTGGTCATTGGCTATCTTAGTTGGATCAAAAGTTCAAATCGAATCGAAATTGAAGGGCAACAGTATATTGGGATAGCGATCATTGGTATAAGTGGGTATTACACGGCTAATTACCTCGATTTGCAATCATTACGTTATATATCAGTCAACCTGGAACGAATGGTGTTATTCACGTATCCAGCTTTTACGTTGATCTTAACCGCATTACTCTACCGTAAACCACTCGTTCAAAAAGAAGTATTGGCCCTGTCTGTCGCTTATCTTGGTATCTCAGTCATCATGCTGCACGACAGCCTCACCATCGTTGATACTCAATCACTGGTAACGGGGGGACTTTATGTGTTGGCAGCGGCTTTCTTTTTTGCCATCTTTTTAATGGGAAGCCAACACTACGCTCGGCTGGTCGGCAGCGCTGCTTTTACAACAATTGCAATGATTGCTGCAAGTGTCATGATATTGATTCACTTTTTGTTAAACCATCAGTTTGCCGACCTTCTCTTTCCCAATCGACTTTATATGATTGCAATAGCCATGGCAGTGTTAAGCACTGTTGTCCCATCCTATTTAATGTCTATTGCAATTAGGCGTATTGGCGCCAACACCGCAAGCATTCTTGGCGCAGCAGGCCCAGTCACTTCCGCAATTCTAGCCATTACCGTATTGAATGAAGTTTTTACTTTGTATCATGCTCTGGGCATGATGTTGGTCGTCATTGGTATTACAATGATCAGTAAGACTTCCTCTCAGTCTAACATTGCAGCTCAGGAAACAAATTAATCTGTTTCAGAGCAATTAGGTTGAGGGGACTCTATAATGCTATATAAAATGCCCAATAAGGTTGAAGCAATAAAAGTTAAGGCCGTCTTATGAAGATTAATAACATCTAAACGAAGCCTGGACAATTTTCAGGTCGTCAGACCTCATTTAGATCAATTAAGTTTTTGAGGGCAATTTTGAATACGGCAAAAAATACACGGCCCACTTGTAAGCTTCAACCATCAAATCAATAGACTAGTTGGCATCCAATGTTTCTAAACGAATGCGGTGAATCTTGTCATTCACTGACGATAATGCCGCAATCTTTGCAAGGGCTTGGTTCATCTGCTTTTCACGGATTTTTTGAGTCAACATGATGATCGTCGCCTGCGTAATGCCAGGCTCTGGTTCCTTTTGCAAAATGGCTTCGATTGAAATTTCACTCTCACCCATGATACGCGTGATATCAGCCATGACTCCCGGTTTATCATCGACGCGCAGGCGCAAATAATAAGCCGTTATTGCTTCGCTAATTGGCAGGATGGGGATATCGGCTATTTGTCCCGGTTGGAACGCTAAATGAGGCACTCTTTTTTCGGCATCAGTGTCTATCGTACGAGCCACATCAATAATATCAGCAATGACCGATGAAGCCGTTGGGTTAGCACCAGCACCAGGACCATAATAAAGAGAAGGTCCCAACTTATCAGCCATTACTAAGACAGCATTCATTACGCCATCAACATTAGCGATCAAGCGTTTTTCAGGGATCAACGTTGGGTGTACACGCATTTCAATGCCACTCTCTGTACGACGTGCTATACCTAAATGCTTGATGCGATAACCTAGTTCACCCGCATAGAGTACGTCTTCTGTAGATATGGCACTAATACCCTCAGTATAAACAGCTGAAAACTGCAATGGAATACCAAAAGCAATCGAGCCTAAAATGCAAAGTTTATGGGCTGCGTCGATACCTTCAACATCAAATGTTGGGTCAGCCTCGGCATAACCCAAAGCTTGGGCCTCAGCTAAAACATCTTGGAAATCTCTTCCCTTATCGCGCATTTCAGTCAGAATAAAGTTACCCGTACCGTTAATAATTCCAGCTAACCACTCGATATGGTTGGCACTTAACCCTTCACGGATAGCCTTGATTATTGGCACACCACCGGCAACCGCCGCTTCAAAAACAACGTTTACACCTTTTGCTTGAGCCGCAGCAAAAATTTCATTGCCATGCATCGCAATCAAAGCTTTATTCGCAGTGACGACATGCTTACCGTTCTCGATAGCCTTCATCACCAGCGCTAAAGCCGGTTCATAGCCACCAATTAGCTCAACAACAATATCAACATCAGGGTTATTGACGATTTCAAACGGATCTGCTGTGAGTGGAATAGCTTCTGTACCAGCAGGCATACCTTGACTGATTGTACGGCGTGATGCATGAATTACTTCGATAGAACGACCTGCTCGTCGCCCGATTTCTAAGGCATTATTTTTAAGTACCAGCGCTGTGCTAGCACCAACTGTTCCAACACCGATTAAACCAATTCTTACCGGTTTCAATAGACTTCTCCAAATTTGAGTCGTGATTATTTGTGATTACTTTTTCCGAATGAACTGCTAGTAAATTTTCATCGGGAACAGTATGTAAACTGCCAACAACTGTCAATTAGAACACGGCAGTATTTGTCTAGTTTAAGTAATAACAGTTTAAAGCGCAGCCACTAAACCAATCAAAACAGCGGCTTCAGTTACTTCTACAACGGTACCGTAAATATCACCAGTGGTGCCTTTTAATGGTTTTATGAGACTTTGGTAAATCAATAAATAACCCAACGCACTGACCATTAGCGCGGTCACAAGCCCCTGAAACCAAATTAATACCAAAACCAACAACAATACTAATCCTGCTGCCATAATCGCATTGACGTTTAAATTTGAGTGTAATGGAGTCGCCAGCCCACTTAATCGAAGGTAAGGAAGATTCAGTAATACTAGGGTTAAAACCACTCGAGCTATAACCGGTGCAAATAGCAACAAAACCCAATTTTCTGTCTCTAGTATTGCAGTGAGTGCTGAGAATTTAATCAACAAAATCAGTGCAACAGAAACAATAGCACCAATACCACAGTTGGTGTCTTTCATAATTTCAAGCATACGTTCTGGCGTATGGCCACCCATCCAAGCGTCACCACAGTCTCCAACACCATCGAGATGCAGCGCACCCGTAAAGACTACCCAGAGGGTTAGCACTAACGCAGCAACAAGTAGAGAAGGAAGTTCTATTAAATCCATCAGAATCCAGCCTGATATAGCCAAGAAAAAGCCAATTAATAATCCAACAAAACCATACCAAGCAACCGCAGCCCCTGCCATTTCAGGCTGATATTCGGAATGCTTACCCACCGGTATTCGGGTCAAAAATTCAATCGCAAATTTGAATGCTTTGGGTATTTTTTGATTTAACTGCTGTAACATTTGATTCATGATAGATATTAAGTAGCGCCCATTAAAGGGGTTTAAGAGACATCCGAATTATGCTGGTCGAGCTGAAACCAATCAGGCTTGCCTGACAGGTGATACACGCTCACTTGACTGTGGCAGGCATGAGGCACGTTAAAACGAAATAAACCTTTTGTATCAAGGCCTAAAACATTGGTCAAAATAGTGCGCATGACACCACTGTGACTTAATAACAGAATTTTTTTGCCTTGATTCTGGGAAACCAATAGAAACCAGGCATCAAGGATACGCTGCTGAAACAAACCATAAGCCTCACCACCATGAGGAGCAGGATCATCAGGATTATCAATCCACTGTTGCCACTGCCCCGGAAAACTTGCTTCAACCTGAGCACCAGTCAATCCCTCCCATTCACCAAAATCGAGTTCGGATAAAGCATCTTTAATAACCATTTCAATATTAAGTTGCTCACTAATACGGCGAGCAAATGCAGCACAGCGCACTCTAGGCGACGCAACACAAATATCCCACTGTTTACCCCGTCCAACCAGACTATCGATTTGATTGGTCAGCTGCCCCCAGCCCTTTTCAGACAATTCAGGATCTTTGACGCCGCAGATTGCCTTACCTAAGGCATGTTCTCCATGCCTTAGTAAATTTATCCGAGTCGGGGCAATTTCATTTAATTCTGTCATTTGTCTCTTTCATTTATTTTTCATGGCGTCCATTATGCGGCTAGCCCTGCAACCAGCTATACGGTATTAAGCGTCAGTTACACCCGCTTCTTCAAACGTAGCCATTTCGTTATGTAATGCACAGGCAGATCGCAATAGCCCCAAAGCAACGGCTGCGCCACTGCCCTCGCCTAGCCTCATTTGAAGAGACAACAAGGGTTCAGCTTTAAGTGACTTTAAAACAAGTTGATGCCCAGGTTCAGCGGAGTTATGTGAAAAAAGCATCCATGGCCTGACATTTGAATTGATTCTGCAGGCAGCCAAAGCGGCAACGCTAGAAATAAAACCATCAACGAGTATTGTTATTCCACACTGTGCCGCTCTAATATAAAAGCCGGTCAGTGCCACAATTTCAAAACCGCCCAACTCTGACAATAATTCAAGTTCAGATCGGCCGTTACCCACTCTACCCAGCGCTTTCTCAATCATTTTTAACTTATGTGACACGCCGGTATTATCCAACCCTGTTCCAGGACCAACCAAGTTTTCAGCTGTCGACACCCCAAAGGCGGTGGCAAGTGCGGTGGCAGAAGTTGTATTACCAATGCCCATTTCACCTCCAATTACAACGTCAGTGGCCTCGTCATAACCATCCAGAGTAGACTTCCCAAGTGACAATGCCTGCAAGCATTGCAGGGCTGTCATCGCTGGTTGAATGGTAATATTGGCGGTACCGAGAGCGACGGGCTTATCAATTACAGGGGCATCAAAACCTTGGGGATTAACAGTGCCGGCATTAATAACAGTTAAACCAGCACCAATTTGCTTTGCCATTACACTAATAGCGGCGCCACCCCGAACAAAGTTTTTGACCATTTCCATCGTTACAACTTGCGGGAAAGCACTCACAGCTTCGTTGGCGATGCCATGATCACCCGCAAAAACTGCTATTTCGACTCGATCAACCGTGGGTGCAATTTTTGCCTGCATCGAGGATAGTTCAATCGCAATTTTTTCAAGTTGACCGAGTGACCCAGCAGGCTTCGTTAACTGAGCTTGACGCTGTTGCGCCCGCTGGAATAGCTCTGCACTTGTTTCAGCACAGGGCTCTAAATACCATTCAATCATTGTCTCATTATTCATACTGCATTCACTTTTATGCGCACTATATTAACCTGTTAATTTATGACTTAGGTGACTTTAACGTTTGAGGTAATCCAAACATGACCCAGGTCACCCGATCCGCAATTTGGGCCAGATCTTGATGTAACCATCCACATTCATCTACAAATTGACGACTCAAATCACCCATTGGCGTCACGCCTAGGCCAACCTCATTGCTCACCAATAACCATTGGGCACTAGACTGCTCTAAACCTTCCAGAAAAGCCTTTTTTTCATCTTCCCAAAGCTCAGGTGTTTTTGAACATAACCAATTGGTTAACCATAGCGTCAAACAATCGACCAGAACGACATCGTCGTCTGAAAATTGGTTGATTAAATTAGACAAATTCTGAGGCTCTTCAATTAGACTCCAACTCGAATCTCGCTCTTGTTGATGACGCTCAATGCGGCTTTGCATTTCGCCATCATGGGCTTCCGCGGTAGCAATAAAACTAAGCTGGCGATTACTGATTTGCGTTTGTACGTTTGCTTGCGCTTGATTAAGTGCATAGCCGCTCTTACCACTACGCGCACCACCAACAATTAGCTCTATCATAAGGCGTTACTTAGCCTTACATTGAGGGATTTGATCAACGATCGGTTTGCCCGATGCCAGCCTAAGCGCCCGCTCTTCATCAACAACTGATTGAGGAAATTGGCTCATAAAGCAGCAGCAAACATTTTCGTCAATCATGGTTCTTGGTCCATATGGGTGAGCTATATGACGATAGGGCGCATGGGTATGCCCATGGCCAGAATGGCTATGCCCTACATCTTTTTGGTGAGAATGATTATGATCATGGGTATGGTTGTGCGAACGAGCTTCTAAATCAGTTTCAACCTCAGGCTGAAACTCAGCATGATGATGATGAACCGTCACTTCACCAGATGCTAATCGAGCTTGAAATTTTTCCATCAGGCCATTGTTTACGGCGGGTTGAGACACCGTTTCTTCAATACGCTCGACGAAAGTATTAATAACATGAGATTGGTCACGCAGATAATCCGCAACGTGAAAGCGAACGTCAGGGTGGTCTGCAGCCACCTTTTTAATATAAGCGTTAATACGTCCAATCAACTTGCCCGAAAAAAGGAAGTATGGGGCCACCACTATTGTCTTAAAACCAAGTTTCAAAGCCATTTCTAATCCCCGGCCAACCGAGGGGAAAGTGACTCCAGAATAAACTGTCTCGCACCAACCAAAGCCCATGTTTTCCGCAACGATGCGAGTTAACTTCGAAGCCTCTGCATTGGCTCGTGCAACAGAAGTACCTCGACCAACAACAACCAACATGGTGTCGTATAGTTCGCCAGGTTTTGGCATCTCGTCTAGGTCAATAGATTCCATAATTCTATGTTGAAAAGCCATGATCATTTCGTCATGTAAACCCAGCTCTTGGCCATATTTTATAGTCAACGCTGGATTTTTCTGCATATAGGTAATTAATACAGACGGAATATCATTTTGTGCGTGGGTCGCTGAAAACAGCATACCGGGTACAGCATAAATATTAGTTATACCCTTCGCGATTAGGCGATCCAACGCCATATGAATATTAGGTGACGAATATTCCAAAAATCCATATTCAACCTCTAATTGAGGAAACCTAGCGCGCAATCCAGTTGCCAACAGACTGAACTCTTCTTCAGCAATTTTGGCTCGACTACCGTGACCGCAAATAATGATTCCAGAATTTTCGGGTAAAGAATTTAATAATGACATGAAGATCTCCTAAGGTTGGAGATTATACAGTCAGACAGATGAGGTTAAATACCCGATGCGTCAAATAATTCTCCATATGCGTCGAACGAGTTCATTTATTATTTGTCGCGATCAGAACCGTAACAGTCGAAATTTCTACCATCAAGCGGGTTACATTTATATTGCATTTGCTATACTTATATAACTTGATGAGGGTCTCGATATTGAGATAATTGGGAAGTTAGGCAGTCATAAATTTAAGAGCGCGTCTGTTATTTTGTTTTTACGATTGGCCTACGCTGCCCCCGCAACGGTAATTAGTGTCTACAATCACTAGTAGCCCGGAACCAGCCTTCATTGAAATTACCTTCATCAGGCATTTCAATTACTTGATGACAAAATATTATGAAAACCGCACGGGTGTGTGCGTAAAAATGGAGATATATTAATGCAACAATCGACTACTTCGGCTAACCAAAGCCAGTCTGCAACTGATGTCACTCGGTCAGCCTCTGTTCAAATTTTTGGCGCCCTTATTTTGGGTGTCACTATGTTATTTGCCGTTGGCTTTATGGATGTTGCTCACAATGCTGCGCATGACACCCGTCACGCCATAGCATTTCCGTGTCACTAGACCATTAGACACTCACTGTTCTGAGTGATTGAGAATTGACTGTAAGTCACGATTGATCATCGTTTAAATAACGAGATTAGTTGACCAAATTTATCCAGATTAAAACTGGATTAAATTTAGATCAGTCGTTTTAAATCTACGTATTAAACGTAATCACCTCTTAGAAGAATGAAAATTATGACTTTCAGAAACATTGTTTTTTCTGCCGTTTTAGTTGGTATTATTGTAGGTTCGTTATACGGCCTGTTCCAGCAGTATCAAATTAATCCGATCATATATGCTGCAGAATCATATGAAGTCAGCGACGTAATAGCTCCAGCTAGCGCTGATGCACCTAATGATGCGCAAGCTGTCCATAGCCATGATCACGGCGATAACGCGGATTGGTCGCCAACCAACGACTTTCAGAGAGTCACGGCGACACTGGTGGCCAATGTCATGACTGCCATTACTTTTTCTTTAATTTTGTTATCCGTTATGTCGTTCCACAACCTAAAGTCAGATAAACCAAAACTCAATTGGAAAACGGGCCTTTTATGGGGTGTAGCCCTTATGCTGTCTGTGTTTGTTGCCCCTAGCCTTTTGGGATTACAACCTGAAATTCCCGGCACTCTCTCCGAATCGATAGGACAACGCCAAGTTTGGTGGGTTTCTAGCGCGGTTGCCACCGCACTCGGTTTACTGCTGATTTATTACGCAGTCCCTGCTGTAAAAGTAGCTGGGGCTATATTGCTTATATTGCCTCAAATAATTGGTGCACCAACACCTGAAACACACAGCTATGCTAATACTGATCCAATAGCAATTGATGCGTTGAATCTATTGTCAGGTCAGTTTGTCATTATGACAACCATTGGTATGGCAATATTCTGTTTGTTAATAGGTGCTTTATGCGGATTTTCAAGTACTCGATTTGTTCGTTTTAAACAATCGTAATTAGTCTGTTCAGCCAGTAATTTTGACTAGAGTGCCTAAATAAGTGAGCCTAATTATTAGTTTTATTCACCTTTAAACATTAGTTTCCCATGGGTCATCATTTTCCATTTACAGCCATTGTTGGTCAGGCACGCCTGAAGACGGCATTACTGCTTATCAGCATAGATCCTGCGATTGGCGGTTTACTGCTAAGCGGGCCACGTGGTAGTGCTAAATCTACCCTAGTACGCAGTCTCGCTAGTCTAAATCAAAGTCAGCCATTTGTTACCGTACCACTGGGTGCTAGCGAAGAAATGGTGACAGGGTCTCTGGATCTAGATCAAGCTTTAAGTCAGTCGAAACTCGCTTTTAAACCGGGGTTATTAGCCAAAGCCAATGATGGCATATTGTATGTTGACGAAGTCAATTTACTCGCCGACCATCTGGTAGACCTGCTACTTGATGCCGCAGCCTCCGGCACCAATCTAGTAGAACGTGATGGCATCAGTCATCAACATGATGCACTATTTTCTTTGGTCGGCACGATGAACCCAGATGAAGGTGAACTCCGACCCCAGCTACTGGATCGATTTGGATTGATGGCCAATGTTGACATTCAGTTTTCTATTGAACAACGGCAGTTAGTGGTCAAGCAGCGGCTTGAGTTTGATAGTAACCCAGCACAATTTATTGACCAACAAAAAGTAACTTTGACTGAACTCCGTACACAACTCAACTGGGCGACTGAAAACTTACCTTCGGTAACCGTGAGTGAAGCAATTAGCCATCAAATTGCATTGAAGTGTGCAGATGCTCAGGTTGAAGGTTTCCGCGCAGACATTACAATGCACCGCGCCAGCAGAGCACACGCAGCACTTAAACAGCGTTTAGAAGTACTAGAATCTGATCTGGCAGCGATTGAAGACCTGGTCTTGAGTCATCGTCGCAATACACCACCACCTTCATCACCACCCACTGGTAGTTCGTCTGCACCAGATAACACACCTCAAAAGTCACAAAATACTCAGACTGAATCATCAATTCAAGGCTCTTGGGGTGCAATGGAATCGGCTACTACTGACACTAATCAAACCCTTGCTCTACCCAAGCCACCTAAAGTTGATGTCATAGCAACAGTCCTGTCAAACCTCACAACAACCATCAGCCAACGCAAAGGCCGTTCTGTATCCAATCGTTTTTTGGACAGAATATCGATGAATCGGGCTTTAATTAGCACCCCTAAAATTAACTGGTTTCGCAGCCTCGCGACCAAAATATCGTCTGTTTCTCTTGAATCCAACCAGCTAAAGTACCGCTATCCACAGCCACGCAATACTGAGCTAAAACTGGTTTTACTCGATACTTCATCATCTACACTGTCTGGGCAGGGCCTTGCAAAGGCTAAAGGCGTTATAAAGGAGCTCTCTCGACAGGCGTATTTAAAGCGACAAAAGTTATGCCTTTTGACGTTTGGTAACAATCAGGTAATCACCTTGATACACACTCAACGGGCGCCTAAAAACATTCAATCCAAGCTCGATTTGATAAAAGCTGGTGGTGGGACTCCGATACGTCAAGTGTTAGATCACGCTCAACACTTACTTTTAGGTCAACGTCATCAGAGCCTCGACTGTTCAGTTTATCTCATAACTGATGGCAGACTAGAGCAATCAATCTACTCCCATGCATTACTTTCAGAGCATCATGTCACAATCGTTGATATCGAATCGAGCCGTATTAAGCTTGGACTAGGAAAGCAATTAGCCGATGCCATTTCAGCCCATTATCTGCCCTTGTCTAAACTGACAGCCGTCTAACCCAAAAACTACTTGAGAGGATTACGTCAATGAGCGACAAAGATAGCGAAGAAAAACACCTCTACAAAATGCAAAAGAAAAAGGCAATCATCGATGCACGCATTGCTAAAGCTACAGAAGAACGCGGTGTATTGATTTTAATGAAAGGCAATGGCAAAGGCAAAAGTTCATCCGCTTTTGGTACAATGGCACGCTCACTAGGACACGGACTGCGCGCCGGTGTTGTTCAGTTTAGCAAAGGCTGGTTAGAGACCGGTGAGCACTTATTTTTTAAAGATCATCCAATGGTTGATTTCCACGTGATGGGCCATGGTTTCACTTGGGAAACACAAGACAAAACCCAAGATATAGCTGCTGCACAAAGCGCTTGGGAAGTGGCCAAAGCGATGCTCTCTGACGATCGGTACAACATTTTAATATTTGATGAAATGTCCTACATGTTCAAATATGGTTATTTAGATGTCTCACCCGTTATCACCGCATTGGCCAACCGCCCAACCCACCAAAGTGTCATTATTACTGGGCGCACCATGCACCGTGAACTGGGTGAAGTAGCCGATACCATCAGCAAAATTGAAGATGTCGAACATGCTTTTCGTAAGGGCGTCAAGGCTCAGCCTGGCATAGAATGGTAGCTTCGACTCTTTGTTCCGCGCTATTTTTTTGCGCTCCCGCTTCTGGTCAAGGCAAGACCACAATCACCTCCGGTATTGCCCGCTATCATCGTAATCAGGGTCTGGACGTTCGCGTGTTTAAAACGGGTCCAGACTACCTTGACCCATTAGTTTTAGAGCAAGCCTCGGGCAAGCCAGTTATTCAGCTCGACTTATGGATGGTTGGCGAGGCCGAGTGCAAGCGCCTGCTGTACCAAGCAGCCAAGGAAGCTGATTTGATTTTAATCGAAGGCGTTATGGGTATGTTTGACGGCAATCCAAGTGGCGCCGATATGGCACAATTCTTTGGCATTCCTATTGCGATCGTGATTGACGCTCGATCAATGGCACAAACCTTTGGTGCTATCGCGTTAGGCCTTGCCCACCACCGACCCGAATTAAAAATAGCGGGCGTCATTGCCAATGCGCTCGGCAGCGATCGACACGAATTACTCATTACTGAAGCCATGCCAGAATCTGTCAAATTACTCGGCTGCGTGCGTCGCCACCCAGACATTGTGCTACCCGAACGACATTTAGGCCTTGTTCATCCGAATGAAGTCATCGACATGGATGAGCGCCTTGACGCATTAGCCGATGTCATGTTCCAGTCAGGGCTTACTGCCCTGCCCGACCCAGTCAAATTTGAAAATGATTCAGAAGCAGAGATAGAAAAATTGCTTCAGGGCCTAACGATTGGCATTGCAAAAGACGATGCCTTTAGTTTTATTTATGCTGCCAATATAAAATTGCTCAAAGCAATGGGCGCTACCTGTGTCTATTTTTCTCCAATGGCCGATAGCCAGTTGCCTGAAGTGAACGCATTGTGGTTACCCGGTGGCTACCCCGAACTTCATCACAAAGTACTGGCTGCCAACCAAGCCATGCAACACCAGTTAAGGGCCTTCCATTCCAGTGGTAAAAAAATTCTAGCCGAATGTGGCGGTATGCTATATTTAATGGAATCACTTACCGACCTGACAGGCCAACAAACTGATATGGTTGGTCTGTTACCTGGACAGGGTATTATGCGAGAGCGCGGTGGCTGCCAAGGCATGCAATACGCACCATTACCTGAAGGCGAATTTCGTGGTCATGCACATCACCGCAGTCGATGCGAGCATAAACTGGAACCTATCGCCTTTGGCCGACGTATCAGCCACCCAGCGCCAGGCGAGCCTATTTATCAAACAGATAACTTGACCGCAAGTTACCTGCATTTGTACTTTCCATCTAATCCTCAAGCGCTCGCCTCATTGTTGCGATAGCGTTTTTATTCTTTGGTAAAGCAGTTAGAGTTGAACCTAGGCAATCATCATTGAGCGACTCCAACCATCATCATTTGATACTCTATTTCGCGCGTTACCTCGAGAATGACCGTGAAGTGATTGAGGCTATCCAGTTATTTGGTCAGTCATTTCAGCTCGAAAACAGCAGCTGGCAGTTTACAATGCTAGACTTGCACCAGTTTTGCAGCGAACAAATCCACTCCATTAAAAACCTCAATTACTCTTCATTCAAACAATTGATTTATCAGAATCCAACGAATCAGTTATTGAGAGATCATGGTGGTCAATTTGAAGTTTTCTTAAATTCTGGAAAGATTAAAAAAACTATTTATTGTTTAAACCGTATTCAATAGTAACATTTTAGGTACCAAGCAATAACTTAATAGAATAGTTCAACATTCTTTTTTATATATTCAGTCCATCGACTAATTTCTGTCATTCTTCACCAAACATTCGTTAACTGACTTTCATCAATAGAAGTTCCGTCTGAACTTAGCTTGATAGGCAAAAACAATCGAATGATAACTTCTTTTAATTGGACTAAAGTATTTTGCAGGGGGATAACTGTAGTTGGTCCTTACCAATAACTATAAACGTGTAGATCTGAACGTATATAAATAGGGGCCTATATGTTCAGTACTCCCCCTGCATGTAAAAATGATGGAGAGGCAAAGTATGAACGATAATAGTTCGAATAACGACTATGATAAAAAAACGCGCACTCTGATCCAAGGAATGGTTGAGGCTGAAGAAAAAGCGATTGCTAGTCGAAAAAAACAAGCCGCACCAGAAGAAGAGTGTGAATGCAGGGACGGCATGTTCCCTAATGGTAAAACCCCACCTATTGCTAGTCGTCGCCAGTTTCTTGCAGCAACAGCTTCTGGTGCGGCCGCAATAGCGGTTGGCAGTGCAGCCAATGCGGCAGTTCCTGCGGGCTCAATGGATTACCCTGTTCAGGATGATCCGAGCAAAGTACAAGGCCGATTAACCAATGATGATGGGGGTTACGGATCTCGTTCACAATTTGAAACTGAATCGCGCTGGCGCTTCCCTACCGCAACTAAAGAATCCTCCTGGACAATGACGCCACTAGATAGTGGTCACGGTATCGTTACCCCGTCTGGATTGCACTTTGAAAGACACCATGGTGGCATTCCGAATATCAATCCTGACAAACATGAATTAATTGTCCATGGCATGGTTGATGGCGCGCGAAAATACACCATGGAAGATTTAACAAGATTCCCTTCTGTATCGCGCTTTCACTTTATTGAGTGTTCCGGTAATGGTTTGACTGAATGGCGTAAGCCCACCTTAAAAACAGTTCAAGGCACTCACGGCCTCACCAGTACAACCGAATGGACAGGTGTTCCTTTATCAACCATATTGCGAGAAGTCGGTGTGCAAGAAGGGGCCGCCTGGATACTCGCTGAAGGTGCCGATGCAGCTGTTATGACACGTAGTGTTCCAATCGACAAAGCTTGGGATGACGCTATGTTGGTGTACGCCCAAAACGGTGAAGCCATACGGCCCGAACAAGGCTATCCACTGCGTTTATTATTACCAGGGTTTGAAGGAAACACCCATATTAAATGGTTAAGACGTCTGGAAATTAGCGATAAGCCGTTTATGACGAGAGAAGAAACTTCAAAATATACCGATCTACTAGATGGCGGTAAAGCACGTCAATTCTCTTTCATGATGGAAGCAAAATCTGTTATTACTTTTCCTTCAGGGGAAATGAAACTACCAAAGCCCGGCTTCTACGAGATAAGTGGTTTAGCCTGGACTGGCAAAGGGCGCATAAAACGAGTTGAAGTCTCAGTGGATGGTGGCGTTAGCTGGCAGCTTGCCGAATTGCAAACGCCCATATTATCAAAATGTCACACCCGATTTCGCTTTCCATGGCGTTGGGATGGAAAACCGACGATATTACAGAGCCGTTGCCAAGATGAAACCGGCTACGTGCAACCCACAATAAAGCAACTGGTCGAAGAACGTGGTCTTGACGGTGGGAAATATGGTTCGATTTATCATTTAAATGGCATTCAAAGCTGGGCTGTTGCAGCCGATGGAGGTGTTAGCAATGTTCACCAATATTAAAATTTCTAGTTTATTAGGTACACTTTTGCTGTCTCTTACATTAGGGACTTTTCCAGTGATTTCCTTTGCAGCTACTGGCTATGGGGGACCTTACAACTTTGGTATGCCAGCCAGCGCTGCTGAGATAGCCTTGATCGATATTGACGCCATGCCAGATGGTCGTGGCTTACCCTCAGGCAGTGGTAACTACCAAAAAGGTAAAGGCGTTTACACTGCAAAATGTATGGGCTGCCATGGCGCTGATCTTGCTGGTGTAAAAGGCACAGGAGCAGCTGCGTTAATAGGTGGCAGGGGCTCTCTTGCCAGTGGTAAGCCTAAAAAAACGGTTGAAAGTTACTGGCCGTATGCTTCAACTGTCTTTGATTATGTTAAACGGGCAATGCCATTTAATGCACCAGGCTCTTTAACCGATGACGAAGTTTATGCAGTGGTCGCTTATGTACTGGGGGAGGCTAATATATTTGATAAATCAGCTAGTCTGAATGCAAAAAGCTTACCGATGATCGATATGCCAAACAAAGATGGTTTTATCTCTGACCCAAGACCGGATGTCTTTAACTACGAGTAAATGCCGTTAAAAATTAAAAGGTTTAAACTAATTTGACGGTGCACTCGGTTTGTGCACTGTCAGTTAGCACCTCCCAAAACCTAAATGTAATTTTCTTCGGAAAGCATTATCTCCCTTCACAGCTGCTGCAATTTCTTAGGTTTGGTAACAACCGCAATCTAAACTTTACAGTAATATCGGTCAACAATAAGTACTGGTAAATTAGGCTAATTGAATTGAATAATCAAAAAACATTGATTCTAAATAACACACCTCAATTTAAAATATTAATAAGCATATAATGAATCAAACGGAAGAATGGTTCCTTTAAATTCAATACCACCCGTTAAATAGGCTAGAATTGATTTGTAAAAATGAATTACTCCTAATTCTTTCAATACCATACTCTAGGAATTTCCAATGAACCTACATGAATACCAAGCGAAAGCGCTATTTCGCGCCTATGGCATTCCAGTTCCTAACGGTAAAGTTGCCTTTAGCGCTGACGAAGCCATTGAGGCAACTCAATCTCTTAACGGTGATAAGGTCATTGTTAAAGCCCAAGTCCATGCCGGTGGGCGAGGCAAAGCGGGTGGCGTCAAAATAGTTGGTAGCGCTGCTGAAGCAGGTGAAGTCGCGCGTGCCATGTTGGGCACCCACCTGGTTACTTTTCAGACCGATGCCAATGGACAACCCATTAACCGGGTGTTAGTTGAAGAAACCTGTGACATCGCCAATGAACTCTATTTAGGCGTTGTACTTGATCGTTCACTGCGTCGCGTAGTCATCATGGCTTCTACCGAAGGGGGCGTAGAGATTGAAACAGTCGCCGAAGAAACACCTGAAAAAATTCTGAAGGTCACTCTTAACCCTATGACTGGCGTTATGCCTTACCAATGCCGCGAACTGGCTTTTGGTTTAGGTTTGAAGGGCGATCAAATTAAGCAGTTTACAAAACTTCTGATCGGTCTGGGTCAATTAGTCATTGAAAAAGACATCGCTTTGGTTGAAGTCAATCCGCTGGTGATTACGGGTAGTGGTGATCTGTTATGTCTTGATGGCAAGATCAATATTGATAGTAATGCGCTTTATCGCCACCCCGATTTAGTCGAGATGCGAGATAAAAGTCAGGAAGATGAGCGAGAGAATCGTGCGGCTGATTGGGATCTTAACTATGTTGCACTCGATGGTGAGATAGGTTGTATGGTCAATGGTGCCGGACTCGCCATGGCAACCATGGATATCATTCAGTTAAGTGGTGGCAAGCCTGCCAACTTTCTAGACGTCGGTGGTGGTGCCACTAAAGAGCGCGTGGCTGAAGCGCTTAAAATCATTTTATCTGATGACAAGGTAAAAGGTATTTTGGTTAATATCTTTGGCGGCATTGTGCGCTGTGACTTAATTGCCGAAGGTATTATTGCTGCGGTTGCTGAAGTGAATATTTCGGTACCGATTGTCGTTCGACTAGAGGGCACGAAAGCCACGGAAGGCACGGCTATATTAAATGCGAGTGATTTAAACCTAATTGCCGCTCAAGACTTGGGTGAGGCTGCGGCAAAGATAGTCGCCGCCGTAGGAGAAGCAAAATGAGCGTTTTAATTAATAAAGACACGAAGGTTATTTGTCAGGGATTTACCGGTAAACAGGGTACTTTCCACAGTGAGCAAGCAATTGCTTACGGAACCAAAATGGTCGGGGGGGTGACGCCAGGCAAAGGTGGGCAAACTCATTTGGACCTACCTGTTTTCAATACGGTTCGCGATGCGTTCAATGCAACCCAAGCTGATGCAACCGTTATTTATGTGCCGGCTGCCTTTTGTAAAGACTCGATTATTGAGGCGGCCGAATCGGGTATTAAATTAATCGTTTGTATTACTGAAGGCATTCCAACTTTCGACATGCTTGAAGCCAAAATTGCGGTTGAAATGAGTGGTGCTAGACTCATTGGTCCTAATTGTCCTGGCATTATTACGCCAGATGAATGCAAAATTGGCATCATGCCAGGGCCGATGCACATGGCGGGTAAAGTCGGTGTGGTCTCTCGTTCTGGCACGCTGACGTATGAGTGTGTAAAACAGACCTCTGACTTGAACTACGGTCAAAGTACCTGTATTGGTATCGGTGGCGACCCGATTCCGGGTACTAATTTTATAGACGCCCTTGCCCTATTTGAAGCCGATCCAGAGACAAAAGCCATTTTAATGGTGGGTGAAATTGGTGGCACGGCTGAAGAGGAAGCGGCTGAATTCATTCAGAGTCATGTCACTAAGCCGGTTGTGTCATACATTGCAGGTGTGACGGCTCCCAAAGGCAAGCGAATGGGTCATGCTGGGGCGATTATTGCCGGAGGCAAAGGCACTGCTGCGGACAAGTTTGCCGCGTTAGAGAAAGTTGGTGTGTTCACTGTTCGCTCACCGGCTGAATTGGGCAAAGGCGTTCAACAAGCCACGGGCTGGTAACAATTTAGTGGTTCACCTTCTGGAGTCGACACTACAGTCGACTCCATCGATATCATTCAATGAATTAAAGATGAATCAAAAATTTTAACGTTTATTTATCGGTAGCAAGGCATTAAGTGTATGCCTTCCGTCAGTAATGAAACGCTGGCTTCTGCACCGACTTCAAGGTTGTTCCGACTGGCGCTATGAGTGCTAATCTTAAAGTTTAAAAAGGCATTGTCATCGCCTTTTATTTGAAGACTAACAATCGATGTCTCACCCAGCACCAGCAGCTCTTTAACAACGCCATGTAGTGGGTTTTCGCGTTCACCATGAGATGGTCTCCCACGTCGATGCATGATGATATGTGCTGGATGGATAACCCAGTCAACCGTGGTACCAATAGTAAAATAATCATTCAGTTCCAATTCTAGTAATAACCCATGCCACAGAATTCGAGTAATAGCTTGTTCCGGATAATGACCTTCAATCTTAGCTGAAAAAATATTGCTGTGGCCCATTAGTCTGGCAACCAGCGCGTCTATTGGATGACGTAATATTTCAGCTGGCACACCATTTTGTAATGTTTTTCCTTTATGCAAGACGTAGAGCCGATCCGCTAACATGGCCGCCTCGTCAAGGTCATGTGTGACGAGTAAAATAGGGATTTTGATATTGCGCCGAAGAATCACCAACTCCTGCTGTAACTTGCGTCGTGTCATCTGGTCGACCGCTGAGAACGGCTCATCAAGCAGCAATACTTTAGGTTCACGGGCGAGTGCCCTTGCTAAGGCCACTCGTTGGCGCTGGCCACCTGATAATTCATCCGCACTTCTATACTCCAAGCCTTTCAAGTTTACTTGAGCCAGTAATACTTGGGCCCTAGCCCGCCGGGCCTTACGGTTTAGGTGGCCTAAAGCAACAACCACATTTTGCAAAGCACTCAAATGCGGGAACAGTGCATAATCTTGGAATACAAAGCCAATATGACGATTTTGTGTGGCTATAGAAATAGATTGCTGATCATCAAACCAGACTTCATCGTTACATTGAATAAATCCTGTCTTAGGTTGATGCAATCCTGCAATCGTTCTCAATATGGTCGATTTACCACTACCCGATGGCCCAACCAAGGCGAGCAATTCTCCCGCTTGGCACTCTATTTCAACCGCTAAAGGAATGGGATCCTGTTGAAATATTTTAATTGAAATACCGTTTCCGGCAAATTTAGTATCGTTCATCACTTATGACTCAGACCGACGTCGGCGATAGGTTAAATGATAGACAAACCCAATGGTGACTAACGAAAAAATTAGTAAGAAGGCCGACATAGTGCCAGCGGTGTGATTATCGAATGCTTGCACACGATCATAAATTGAAATTGCAATCGTTTTAGTCTCACCTTCGATACTACCACCGACCATTAACACCACACCGAATTCTCCCAACGTATGAGCAAAAGTAAGTGCCAATGCAGACATTGCTCCCGGCCAAGCCAGTGGCAACTCAATACGCCACAACGACTCAAACCGAGACAGCCCGCAGCACCAAGCAGCTTCACGGATATTAGTTGGAATGGCCTCAAAGGCACGCTGCATTGGTTGAATCGCAAAAGGTAAGTTAAAAATAACGGATGCCACCAACAAGCCATCAAAACTGAAGACCAAATGATGACCTGTGAGTGAAAAATAAGATTGTCCTAATGATGAGGTTGCCCCCATACCCAGCAATAAATAAAAACCTAATACGGTTGGTGGTAAAACTAAAGGTAAGGCAATCAACGCTTCGAGCCAGGCTTTGCCGGGGAACTGTCGCCATGCCAGTAAGCGGCCAAAGAAAATCGCCACTGGGAATAAAATAACGCAAGTCCAGAAAGCTAGCTTTAATGAAAGAGTTAGGGCCGTCGTATCCATTAGTGTAATTGGCTCACGCTCGAACTTTCATAACCGAACTGTTTCAATATTGTCCTTGCTTGATCACTCTTAATAAAGTCGTACAGTTGTCGAGCAACGTTACCCGCACTGCTCAACAAGACCATTCTCTGAGTAATCGGCTGGTGGCTAGATTGAGGAATAAGCACGACTCGATTCGATTCAGCAATAATTGGAGATACAGCTAACGCGTAAGGCACAATACCACCCTGAGTCGATCCACTCACCGAGAACTGAGTGGCCTGAGACGCATTTTCCCCTTTGACAATATAAGGTTGAATGGTATTCCATAGATCATACTTGACGAGTGCTTCACGAGCAGCACGTCCAAATGGAGCATGATTGGGGTTAGCAATCGCAAATTTGGTAATCTCATTTCTGTCGAGCGCCTGACGTAAACCACTTAAATTACCATCCAATTTCCACGTGCTATTTTTGGGTGCAACTAACGCTATACGCCCTTGGGCATAAATAACACCAGAATCAACGGTCAAGCCCCGTTCAACCAGAGCATCAATATAAGATTCATTGGCCGAAAGGAAAAGTTCAAATGAAGCACCTTGAATAATTTGTCGCCGAAAATTACCCGACGAACCAAAAGTAGATCGCACAGAATGTCCTGTTTGTCGTTTAAACTCAGCTAATACTTCTGGCAAAACAAACTGCAAACTTGATGCTGCCGCAATTCGAGGTACTTGATCTTGTCCTGCCTGCGCAACCAATGGAAATAGTAGCGCCAGAAAATATACCGATAACCATTTGATAACCATGATTACCAATTAACCTATCAAACCCTGAACGTGAGCCACAACACTTCGGCCTAGTGCCTCAAGGTTATAACCACCTTCCAATACTGAAACGATTCGACCCTGACTATGTTGGTCTGCGACGACTTTTAATTCATCAGTCACCCAACGGTAATCCTCCTCGTAAAGTTGAACCTGTGACAAGTCGTCTTCCGCATGACCGTCAAAACCAGCTGAGATAATAATTAATTCAGGCTTAAACTGATTTAAAGCCGGCAGCCAATGATCTCGCACGGCTTGACGAAACTCCGCACTGCCCGCATCAGCACTTAGGGGTGTATTGATAACATTCTTCCCTGCGCTAGTATCAACACCAGCAAAAGGGTAAAATGGAGACTGAAAGGTAGAACAAAACAGCACGTCAGACTGACCAGTCACAATGTCTTCAGTACCATTTCCGTGGTGAACGTCAAAATCAAGAATCGCAATTTTCTTTAATTGATATGTCAGTCGGGCATAGGCTGCTGCAATGGCAACATTGTTAAAGAGGCAAAAGCCCATCGCCTTATTTCGCCCAGCGTGATGCCCTGGTGGACGCGTAGCACAGAATGCAGCAGTCAATTTATGGCTCATGATCAGATCCACTGCCTGCACTGCAGCACCCGCCGACAATAAGGCTGCAGCAAGGGTTTTGGGCGTCATAAACGTGTCGGGGTCTAAGGCAAAAAAGCCAGTTTCTGGTGAATGACTAAACAGGTAATCAATATAAGCAGGATCATGAGCCAAGGACAAAATCGTGTTAGGAATCGATATTGCCTCAATATTTTGAATAGCCGAACCTAGCTCAGCTCTCGTTAAATGGGTTTGAATTGCTGTTAATCGGGCGGGACATTCTGGGTGAAAATCACCCATATCATGTTCACCACACAGTTCATGGCTAATGATTCCAACCGTCATTTCGACACGCCTAGCTGCTGTTTTAAATCGGCAACTTCGGCTTCCAGATCACTTAATCTTTGTGCTAAATCCGCCACATTGACTCGACCTGAAGGCTCACTACTTTTAAACGCCTGAACTGCCTCAGCATAGGCATCGATATCAATAGGGCCAGAAAATAAGTGCCTATATTCGGCATCTTTGCGACCTGGTGTTCGATGTAACTGAACCACTAGCGGTGCATCATCACGAATCATTAATCCTGACAATGCTTCAACTACGGCGGTGTTGTCAGCAAACTCATGTAAACGCCCACTGTGCGCACGAAGTTCACCAGGAGTCTGCGCCCCCCGCAGTAACAGCATACAAACAATGGCGAATTGGGCTTCATCAAATTGCAGTTCGCTATAAGCGGTATTACAAAACCGATGACTATATTTTTCGATGCCTCGACTGAAATTTTCTTCGGTTCGGATCAAATGGTTATCAGATAAACCACGAGTGGTGTGCTGAACCACGCCTTGCGTTAGTGCCATTACAGGACTGCGCGCTGACTTTTGATTACATGCATTGGTTAATGCATTCAAGGTCAATGGGTATTGATCAGGGGTTGTAACAGACTTTTCCATCAAACAACCAACAATACGGACTTCATCTGCAGAAAGATTCAACGAAATCATTAGCGCTTCACTACCTCAATTGTAAGTTTCTATTGTAGCAAGAATATATCGCAAAATTCAGTTGGAATGTGACATTGTCAAACTCACTAGCTTGGCCATTCTTTTTCGAGCTGTGCTAACGAACCGATACATAACTCTAACCAACGCTTCAAGATTACACTGCGATATTTCTGTCTATGAATAATGAAATAAAATTGTCGGCTAAAATTACGCGTGGGTGTTTTCAAAGGTAACAGCCGACCTTTTGCAAAGGCATCGTGTAAAGCCACTTTTGACAAACAACCAATGCCCAACTTTGACTCAACGGCGCGTTTGATCGCTTCCGTGTGCTGCAGTTCGAGGCTTATATCTAGTTGGGGTAGCAAACCATGCATGGCTCGATCAAAAGTCTGACGGGTGCCCGAACCTTTTTCCCGAAGCACCCACTGAGCTTTCAATAATTGTTGATCACTTACTTTTTTGTTTTTAGCTAAGGGATGGTCAGGCGCACAAAAAACAATTAAGGCATCATCTTGCCAAGGAATAACATCAAGCTCAGGATGATTAATTTCACCTTCTATAAGTCCAATATCCAATTCAAAGTTAATCACTTTTGCCGCAATACTCTCTGTATTTTCAACGTGTAATTTAATTTGAGAATCTGGGTGCAGTTGAGTGTATTGGGCCACAAGATCAACTGCCAGATAATTGCCAATTGTCAAGGTTGCACCCACTTGCAATAAGCCATCCTCAGCTTGCTGCTGAAGCACTAATTCTAGCTCTCTCGCTTGCGTTAATAGAGCTTCTGCTTGGGGACGTATCAACTTACCTTGGTCATTCAACTGTAACCTTTTACCAATACGATCAAACAGCTGTACGTCATAGTGCTGTTCAAGGCCCTTGAGCGCATTGCTAGCGGCTGACTGAGTCATAAATAACTGCTCTGCGGCGCGACTGATATTGCTCTGACTCGCGGTAGCCAAAAAAACTTCAAGCTGACGTAATGTGTATTTCAATATCGCCCCGTATATTCATAGAAACTATTAGTCTTATCAATTTAACCTGTTTTACAGATATAGTAAATTTAAAATATAATTAGATTATTTAACATTTTAAGGTCATCACTATGAAGTCATACAACACCGAAAAAATCACCGGTGTTCACCATTGGAATGAAACTTTGTTCAGCTTTACCTGCACTCGTAACCCTGGATTTAGATTTCAGAATGGCCATTTTATTATGATTGGCTTGCAACAGGAAGCAGGTCCTCTGATGCGGGCTTACAGTATTGCGAGCGCCAACTATGAAGATGAAATGGAATTTTTTAGCATCAAAGTAGCCGATGGTCCATTAACATCAAAACTACAAAATTTGGTCGTTGGAGATGAAATTCTAATGAGTCAGAAACCAACTGGAACCATCATTACTGATGGGCTTTTACCCGGCAAGAACCTTTATTTGCTGAGTACAGGAACGGGCCTAGCGCCATTCTTAAGCATCATCAAAGATCCTGAAATTTATGAGAATTTTGACCGTATCATTTTGACCCACAGTGTCCGATGGAAATCAGAACTGGCTTATCAGGACTTGATCGAAAACCAATTGCCAAACAATCCTTACTTTGGTGATGGTGTTCGAGAAAAATTACTCTATTATCCAACAGTGACTCGTGAACCTTATCGGAATAATGGTAGGCTTACTAGCTTAATGAAATCGGGCAAACTATTTCTTGATCTTGGTTTGCCTAAGCCAAATCTAGAAGATGACCGCTTTATGATTTGTGGAAGCCCAGGCATGTTAAAGGATTTAAGTAGCATGCTAAATAGCCACGGGTTTGTAGAAACTCGTCAGGGAGTACTGGGTCAATTTGTAACAGAACGAGCTTTTGTTGAGTCTTAGTTATTGGCTAGTAAAAATTTAAGACCAGCTCAATATGCGGAGCGTATATGATTTCAAAAGATCAATTGGATACAGCCGCCAAAGAGGGCATTATTAGTCCAGCACAAGTTGCGCCACTGTTAGTGTTTCTGCAAATTTCTGAGTCTGAAAATAGCAACCAAACGCATGAACCATTAAAGTTTGTTCGTAGCTTCGGAGATATTTTTATTACGCTTGGTATTGGCATTTTGGTCTTATCAATTAGCCAATTATCATTGTCACTTTACCAATATTTTTTCCCAATCGTTGGATTTGTACTGCTGGCGGAATGGTTAGTGGGGAATCGGCGTCTTGCACTGCCGGGCATGGCGATACTAGTGTCCATTATTTTTCTTGTTCATCAAGCGCTAAACTTTGATAACGAACAGTCAACTCTGCTTGGACTGGGCCTGGCCAGTGCTACCAGCCTGCTGTTTTATTTAAGATATAAAATGCCCTTCAGTTTATTGCCGTTTGCTGGTGGACTTGTGGCTATGGCATTTTTTCAAATAGGTGCTGGCCTATTAGCTACCCCTATTATCATCTCAGGTTTGGGTATCATCGTATTTTCGGTTGCAATGTGGTTTGATATTCGCGACACCAAACGACAAAATTACCTGAGTGACAGTGCATTCTGGTTACACTTATTGGCATCACCTTTAATTGTGCATGGTGCCATGCTGTCGATGTTACTGGGAGACAATCGTTGGATTCAAGGGGTTGGCGAAGAAATGATTATTGTCATTTTCTTTCTTGGATTTCTTTTACTGGCGTTACTTCTCGATCGAAGAGCGATGTTGATTTCGACTCAAATATATATGATTTATGCACTCACCCAACTCATACCGGCACCATTCAACAATAGCCAGAACGTCGTGATTTACATTTTGATGGGATTGGGATTGATCATCATATTTTTTGGTACCTTCTGGTATAAAACTCGACATCTTATTTTTGGCTTTATGTCCAACACTAAGTTTAGCCAATACGTGCCGGAATTAATACAACTTGATAACACGCCAAACCACTGAACTGATAAAAGTCTTTCGTCTAAGATCATCACGGCAAAAAGAATAAACATAATGGGCTCGGATATACTGAGTATCGAAGCTCGGGTCGTACCAATAATGTTAGCGCCTGCAAAAATAAAATATAGGCTAGCGAAAAGGTAATGCCAGTGACCAATATCGCCATCCACCCTCTTCAAGTTTGAGGAAAAATAGCAGCATCAACAAGTCCCGTTAATGGGTCTAAAATGGCATAGATTAAAAAATACAACGTAGCCCATACTGTCATGTAAGAGTTGGCTGGAATAGTACCGATCTGTCTGGTGGACTTTGTGACAATTAATATCATAAATGTAACCGATATCAATGCGAGTACGGCCAGTAATAATCCAGTTGAATTCAAGTTTTCAAACGACAAACCCAGTGCCAATGCCAACCCAGTCAGCGCCAAAGTAATACAGCCTATTACAAATAATGTCATTTTCGACCTACCCGTATAGGGTTCAACTATTAGAATTAAAAATGGAAAACATGAAAAAATAAGGGCTGCAATACTCACATCGATGTACGCCAGTGCACCGAGAAGACCCACCGAATTGAAGACTTGAGCCACACCAGACACGATTGAAAAACCCAATGCTGTTTTGGTTACCCTAAAAGATCGGCGAGACAATGTCATATACACCCCAATACCGAGCATGCCGATAATACAGCGCGAAGTCATAACAGCGAGGGGATTGGCACCTTCCTGATAAGCAATTTTAGTGGCAATTGGCATAAGGCCAATAACAATTGCTCCAAGCAATACCATTGCGACACCAAAATACTGTTGGGAATTACTTATTTGATCAACTTCATATTGAGTCATCGCAGACTTCTTGGCCGTCACGTTACAGCGTAAATTTTAATACTGGCTATTAATAGTAACTTAGCCTAATCCTGGTTTTTAGATAGCAATGTGTGTGATTGCCACAGCTACATTTTTACTATGGCATGGTCAGCGTTCATAAAACCATCAAGGTGTTCAGGTAATCAGAAAATTCTGCTATAATTTTCAGCTTAACTTAATATCGCTACGGTATTGATAGCATGATAAAACAAGAACATCTCCGCTGTTTTGTTGCAGTAGCCGAGCTCGGCAGTATCAGTGCGGCTGCAAAACGTCTTTTCCGATCGCCCTCAGCCATCTCGATGACAACGACCAATCTGGAGAATGAGTTTGGCCAACCGTTATTTGAATCAGATAGTAAATCTCGACTCACACCTTTTGGTGCTTATGTATTTGAAGTCGCCAGTGAACAAATAAAACGTTATGATATCTCAATCACCAGTATGCACGCCTATGCTAGTAATGGTTTTGGGTGCGTTGATATTGCTGCAGTACCCTCCTTTGCGACTTGCTACTTACCCGGCTTACTGACTGAATTCATCACCTCTCACCCTAATATAACGGTATCTATTAGGGACGATAGCTCAACTCATATTTACAGTTTGATTGAAAAAGGTGATATCGATATAGGCATCGTGAGTCCTCGAGAAGAATTTATGGCGGTCAAATGTCAAAACTTGTTAACTGACCCAATTGGTGTTGTATGCAATCGTTCACATCCACTGGCATCAATTAACCGGCCCTTAACTTGGTCGGATATTCGGCACGAAACTTTCATTGCTAATGGAACGTGCAAACATATCCAAGCAGAAACTTTCCAAGCCATTGTTGATTCAGCTCAAATCAACGTTCAAAACACCACATCGTTACTGGCGATGATTGCCGAAGGTGTAGGTATTACCACATTACCTCGGCTTGCTGTGCCTACAGATAGAGAAAACGTGGTTTTCTTGGCTCTGAAATACAAGGATCTAGATCGAACTATTGGTATTATAACTCCCACAGATCGAAGCCTGTCACCAGCAGCCACAGCGTTTGTTGAGACAGTAGTTAAAAGATTTGATAATTAGCAACCCACTGGAATAATCATACGAAAATTCAAAGCTCTCATTTAATCAGTATTTGACGTTGTGTAATTTTCGTTGGAAGTAACCGTGGATAGAGCTGGGCTGTTATTACTTAATTTATACAACGAGGTTATTTGTTTACAATAACGTTAGGTTGTGTCATTCAAAAATAATACCGTGGATAGGACCGTTTTCTTAGTGAATGCGTTCTGCTCAAACAGCTACTGAATATTAAATTCGCATCACCTTAAACAAGATTGTAATAAATTCGATTAATTATATTGATAGTAGCCTAATTGCTGAAATAAAAAACCCCGCCATTCAGAGCGGGGTTTAAATATAAAACAACACAGGGACTTAGTTAGAGAGCTCCTTACTCGCCTTACTGAGTCCTATCCAAAGGCTGACACACATAACTAGCAACACCAGTGTAAATGGCAGTCCAGTTGATACTGCCATAGCCTGCAGTGCACTCAATGCTTCTGCACCTCCGACTAACAACAGTACAGCAGCTACAAGCCCCTCAAATACACACCAGAAAACACGTTGTGAAACGGGTGCATCTGTTTTGCCACCGGCAGTGATTGTATCAATAACCAGTGAACCTGAATCAGACGAGGTTACGAAGAAAACTAGAACCAGAATGATACCAATTAAAGATAACACGCCTGACAATGGGAAGTTAGCCAGCATGTGGAATAATTTTATTTCCTGAGCTGCAGAAGCTACTGGCGCCGCAGCATCAACAAGCACCTGAGTAATAGCGGTTCCACCGAAGGTTGCCATCCATACAATACAAAGAACGGTTGGTACCAAGATAACGCAAGCCAAAAATTCTCTTACCGTTCGACCACGGGATACTCTGGCAATAAACATACCGACAAATGGAGACCATGAAATCCACCAAGCCCAGTAGAATGAGGTCCAACCCTGTGAAAAGTTAACGTCTTCCCGTCCAAACGGCATTGATAGAGGAATAAACTCAGTCACGTATGCACCTGCACCAGACATCACGGTAGAGAGGATCTCAGCAGTAGGCCCAAGAAAAAGTATGACTAGTAATAGCAGTAGCGCAAGACCCATATTAATTTCAGACAGGACTTTTACTCCACCATCCAGGCCTCTTACAACTGATATAATTGCGAGAGAAGTAATGAAAGCAATTAAAATGACCATTGCCACATTACCCGTGCCCCAACCATATAAGTAACTGAATCCTGCTAAGGCTTGTTGAGTACCGAATCCGAGCGACGTCGCTAAACCAAATAAGGTGGCAAATACAGCAATTATGTCAATAAGGTGACCTGGCCAACCCCATACCCTTTCCTTTAGTAGTGGATAAAAAGCTGAACGTAAAGTCAAAGGTAAGTTATGGTTAAAGGAGAAAAAGGCTAACGCTAAACCTACAACAGCATACATTGACCAAGGGTGTAATCCCCAGTGATAAATAGTTGCAGCCATTGCTAGGTCCTTCGCGGCTCCGATGTCTCCAGCAGCAGCACCCAGCGGCGCCCAGTCGGTACGAACACCATTGTCACCAGTGGCTATGCCACCCATCGATGAACCGAAATGTGACATTGGCTCTGAAACACCAAAAAACATAAGCCCAATGCCCATACCCGCAGCAAACAGCATCGAAAACCAACCAACATAAGTATAGTCAGGCTTTGCTGTCTGCCCACCAAGTCGGACCTTACCTAATGGAGAAACACAAATGATTAAAGCAAAGAGAACAAAAAAATTGCCGGCAGAGAGGAAGAGCCAAGAAAAATTACTTGTGATTGCGGGGCGTAACCAAGCAAAAAAATCGGCTGCTCCCTGTTGAAACATTAACGTGATAAGAATAAAGGCAATAATAGATAAACCCGATATTATAAATACCGGGTTGTGCATGTCGAACCCGAACATCGTGATGTTATCCTGTCCAATTTCATAATCTTCTTCTGGCTGACTACTCATAAAATCTCCTTATTTATTAAATTTACGATACAAACCTCTATGGTTAAATTTACATGCTTTATTTAAAGCATCGGGAATCCCTTAACTAACGTAACACCTTAGAACTGGTAATGATAGGGCTTCTATTTTGAGCAGCAGGAGTAGATTAAATAGATGAGTAAACCGATTTATATCAATGGGTAAAGCTAATGCGTGACGTCTGTCATCCACTGCCTCGGTATTTTAAAGAAGGTTTCTTAACGTTGGGACATTAGCAATCAGTACACAAAAAAAGTAAAACACTCGCTTTAATATTTGATGCAAAGTAATGATGCATATAGCTGAGTCTACTATTACCATTTTTATACACTGCTTCTCCCTGACGGCCATCTTGACGAGTGGCATATATTTCAAGAGTTACATGAGAGTTTAGACTGGGAGAGATTTTTGAATGATGAAATGAGTGTCCTCTAATCTCACCCTGTCCATAATTCACCGACTGTAAACCCACGCTTTGAAGTCGTGTTTCCATCTCACAATTGGCGTTCAAAATGCCACAGGTTTTAGCATAGTCACCAGCAGTGTTAAGAATAGAATCACACAAATACATCATGCCCCCACATTCAGCCAGTATGGGTTTACTTTGCCGATGATGATCAACAATACTGGTTCGAGTTTGATTAGCATTTGATAATGCGTTGAGGTGTAACTCTGGATAACCACCGGGTATCCAGAGCGCATCACATTGGGGGACAACTTCATTTTCAAGTGGTGAAAAGTAGCTTAATTGGGCACCCGCATCTTTTAATACCTGTTGGTTCATCGGATAAATAAAGTTGAACGCAGCATCTCTGGCAATCGCAATTATTTTGCCTTCGAGTAAGCGCGCAAAGTTTAATTTTTTAAAATCAGAACTGGAAGATGAAAACGCTATATTAGTCAGAGGAACGGCAATTTCAAATTCATCGAGTGCATCGGCGGCCTGATCGAGCTGTTTATCAAGGTTACTAATATCACCCGCTTGGACCAAACCTAAATGACGCTGAGCAATTTCAAAACGCGCATCACGTCTAATACTCCCTGCATAACAATCACCAATCGTATCTGACATTAAAAGGTCGTGGTTATCACTGCCCACTTTATTACCGATAACGCTTGTAATATTAGCCCCCACATCATACAGGCGCATTCCAGAGACAATCGCAGCTGCCGTTTGAGCAAACTTAGCCACATCAAGAATCAAAGTGATCGGTAAACCAAATAGCTGGGAAAGCTTTGCATTGCTGGGTTGATTATCATGCAACCCCATCAATCCCTCTACCAAAATAACATCATTTTGAGTTGAGGCTTTAGTCAGTAATTCAAAACAATGCTGTTCACCCATTACCCATAAATCAAGGTTGTATACTACTTTACCACTGGCAACTTGATGAATTGTTGGATCCAAATAATCAGGACCCAGTTTGAATACTTGTACATTTAGCCCCTGATTCCTGAGCTGCCTGGCAAACGCTGCACAGAAAATAGTCTTACCTTGTCCTGACGAAGGTGCAGCTATGAGTGTTGCCTGGCATGACGTCGGTTGTGTCATCATTTGATACTAGACAGACGATGTCTCAGTGCTTCCAATGCTCTCAGGACCGATCGCCTGCATGTTACAGACACCCAGCTGCGCTAAAGCAATGCTGGTTTCCTTGACAAAAACATCGCTCATTTGGTTCAACCCATGTTCACCCCTAGCGGCGATTGCAAAAAGCAATGGTCGTCCAAGAAACACAAAATTTGCGCCCATCGCATAAGCCTTAATGATGTCTTCACCACTTCTAATACCCGAATCATACAACAGCGGATAATCTGGTCCAACAGCATCTCGTATGGCTTTTAGTGCCGATATGGCAGGCGGTCCACTGTCGAGTTGACGACCACCATGACTAGACACCTGTATAGCATCGACGCCACTTTCTTTCATTTTCAAAGCGTCAAAAACATTCAGCACACCCTTTACGACTAACTTTCCTTTCCACTGGTTACGGATTCGATCTAACAATGACCAGTCAGCCCCTGCCCGGCTCGCCGTACGCTCAAACGCACCAAATTCACCACCAAAATTTGCCAGCTCAGGTCGGCCTTTAACTAAAGTGGTTAATGACCATCTAGGATGCATAGCAAAATCAACCAGTTGTTGCATTCCAATCTTAAATGGCATGGTAAAACCACGTCTGAGCTCACGTGGACGACGGCCGACTTCTGGAACGTCAACCGTTAAAATTAAGGTGTCGTAGCCAGAGTCTTCAGCTCGTTTAATTAATAAATCAGACTGCTCATGATTACCACTGAAGTAAAGCTGAAACCAAGCATTCCCTTCTGCGATTTCGATCATTTTTTCTAGGGAAGTCGAAGCAGCAGTCGAGACACCCACGGGAATTTTATTTTTTGCAGCCAATTTTGCTAGCATTAAATCAGCACCGGGCATCGACAAATTACACATCCCCATGGGACTAACACCAAAGGGCAGGCCCAGTGTCTTATCAAACAGGCTAACGGTTAAATCACGGTGCTCTACATTGTTTAATGAGCGAGGAGACAGTTCTATATCGCGTAACACTTCCCTATTACGCGTCTCTCCGAACCCATTACCCGCTGAGCCATCAAAATAATCAAAGACCATCCATGGTAAGCGTTGTCGAGCTAAAGCTCTTGCATCTTCACTGGAGTGTATTAATTTCAAAACGTTGTAACCTAAGGTAGGGGGACATACAGGACATAACGAAATAGCATGTAAAATACAACCATAATCAGTGCCCCAGAGCCCAAATAAACGATTAAAGCTTTTAGCGACCAGCGATCGTGCATTGCGGCGACCATGCCACCAACAAAAGAGATAACAGCCGCTAGAAGGAAGCCAATATAAGGCATTACAAAGCAGGTCAATAGCATAGTGCTAACGAGTAACAATCGACGCCACCAGCTACCGCGACCAAAGCCTTCGTCTGCCATTGGTCGGATTAAGTTCTGAAGAGTAGAAACCGACGCACATATTATTAACAAAATGGCCGCAGCTTGAGGAAACACACTGGAATCAGCATCGGTATAGGAGCGCGTGTCATAGAGGGTTAAAAATCCAGCCAGAATAAAAAATATAGAAACAATTAAGGACCCAACACTGCTGCCTGTAACACTTTTTTTGTCAATATTGTGGCTATTGTCTTGGCTCATTTCATCGCTCGCTGTCGCCGTCCAACTAATAAGGGATAAAAAAGTGATAATAAGGTAAAAGCAACAATGGCTTGCGAAATGGGTCGACCAAAGAACATACCAATCAAATCGTTTGTTGCAGAACCAATAATCCAGCTTTGAACAAAACCCTGTTCTGCAATAGGTCCCAAAATTAAACCTAAGACTATTGGTGAAGCAGAAAAACCAAACCGACCAACAATCCAGCCAAAAATACCTAAACCAATCATAATCCCAACATCTGAAATGCTATTATGAATTGCAAAGGTACCAATTATGGTCATGAATCCGACGGTCGGCACCAATACTGCTTTTGGAATAGTCACAATAGATTTATACGCATATCGACCAATAAGTAACCCTACTGGTAACATCAGAATTGTGGCGATTAGTAGGCCATAAATAAAGGTGTAGGCGATAGAGTCACCGCCTGATTGGAACAAGGTTGGCCCCGTTCTGACACCCTGAACCAGCAAAGCGCCCAGAATCACCGCATCGGGCGGAGTACCTGGAATACCCAGCACTAAGGTAGGAATAAATCCACCCCCTACGGTGGCATTGTTAGCTGATTCCGTTGCAATGATACCGTCGGGCTCACCTTCGCCAAACTTTTGATCGGGTGACGCATTACGTTTGGCTTCCGAATAGGCAACCAATCCCGCGACTGAACCACCTGCACCGGGTAGAATACCCACCAGCGTACCGATAATTGATGAGCGTATTAAGTTAACTTTAGATTTCATTGCAATAGCAGCAGCCTCACCGATGCGGACAGACTTAACGTCATCTTCTATCTTCAGGTGCCTATCGGGCACTGCAACAAGGTCAATTAATACAGGAATGCAGTATAAGCCAATCAGTGCGCCAACGACACCGAACCCACTAATGAGAGTCTGGCTTCCAAATGTCAGTCGTATATCAGCCGAGATTTCGGCGACACCAACGGTCGACAGAATAAGCCCGAATGCACCTCCAGCTAGCCCTTTCATTAGATTTCCGTTTGAAAGTGCAGCAATGAGTGACAAACCAAAAATTGACAACCAAAAATATTCACCCGGTCCAAATGCGAGGGCGACTTCTGACAGGGGTGGTGCTAAAAATAACAGGGCCATTGCACCCACTAGGCCACCAAATACGGAAGCAAAGCAAGCTAACGCAACGGCTAAATCACCATCGCCACGCTTAGCCATCGGATAACCGTCAAATGTTGTTGCGATTGCTGAAGGTGTGCCTGGTGTATTTAATAAAATGGCGGCGTAAGCACCGCCATAAATGGCACCCGTATAGATGGCACCGAGTAAAATAAGGGCCGAGGCAGGCTCCATACTGAAAGTAATCGGAACCAGTACTGCCACGGCCATAGTGGCGGTCAAACCCGGGATAGACCCTATTATCGTACCAGCCACTACACCAAATAACGCCAATGCAATGTTGGTGAGTGTTAATGCAGCTAGAAAATTATCGATATCCAAAGTTCACCCCGTCCTCATGCAAAACTAAAGCTACTTAATTAAACCTGCTTCACGAGCATCTTTCAGATATTCAGTAGATCGAGCCTTCATAAAGCTAGCCATTCCAGCTGCATCGACGTCTAACATTGCAAAGCCACCGGCTAACATCTTTTTCACAAATGCAGGATCGCGGTTTATTTTTCCAATCATGTCAGACCACATTTTAGTGGTATCGGCACTCGCTGACTTAGGTAATGCAATACCTCGAAAGGCACCACCAACCATATCGTAACCAAGCTCTTTAAAGGTCGGTACATTGGGGAACAGTGGATGACGTTGTTCCATCGCAACCGCTAACATGCGAACAGCCTCGCCCTGCTTGGCACCGACTGTAGAGTAACCCCATTCAGCTTTTACCTGACTACCCAACATAGCAGCAACAGCAGCCCCAGTGCCTTTAAAAGGCACATAAGTGGTTTTAATATTAGCCATTTTATCAAACTTGATTTGCGCTAAATGATTCGCAGAGGCTTTGCCCGATCCAGATAGAGTCATCTGCCCAGGGTTGGCTTTAGCTGCATCAATAAATTCTTGCAAACTTTGGTAAGGACTGTCGGCCTTTACCACTAAGGCGTCTGGTGTAAAGTGAAACATATAAAAAGTATTCAGATCATCCGTATTAAAACCAACATTTTTTTGCGCTGGTTTAATAATAATATGTGGAAGATTAACCCCCATGATGGTTTGACCATCACCTTTTTTGCCATTTAATGATGCCCAACCGACGGCGCCACCGCCACCTGGCTGATAGGAAACAACTAAATCCTGTCCAAACATACTTTTAAAGAATGGCTGTTGAAAGCGAGCTGAAATATCAGACTCGCCTCCTGGACCAAATGGAATAATATAATTAACCGGACCATTAACTGCAGCCTGGGCTGAAAATGCACCTGCCATTGTTAATATTGCAGCGGCACTAAGGGTTTTAATTGCGGTTCTTCTTTTCATTGCTCTTCCTCTGTTGTTGTAATTTAATAATAAAATTATTCTTAAAGAAAATTTAAATAAAACAAACTAATCGATAAACTTACAACTTCTGACAGATCGTCGGAATAAGTTGAAGGATAGAAATTGCCAGAATGCTTTTAACTGTTAAAACATGAGACATCTGATGCATCCCTTAGGTCAGTAGTATGAATCAACAAAATAATAATGAATCGTACTACAACTAGAATGATGTAAAGGAAATATATATTCAATTAATAAAAACTTTACTTAATATAAAAATTATCTTTATAACCCTATAACCTTGTTGGCTAAAACCACCTGTTTAACTTGCTCCAGTAATCGATCCACTAAACGCAGCTTGGAACAATCCGAGCGGGATAGTAAACCAAGCGTCCTTGTGCCTGAGCCACTGGGCAAGGGGATTTTTCTCAATTTAGAAAACATAGGATCCGGCACACAAATATCTGGCACAATTGAGACGCCCAAATTATGCGAAACCATGCTAGTTAATGACTCTATAGATTCCATTTCCATCGAAAATCGAACTGAAATATTATTAGCCGCCAAACATGCCTCAACCAACAACCCCACAGCACCCCGTCGTGTATGGTGAATGTAAGGTTGTTCTCTCAGTACGACCAACGGATCATTCTCTGTTATTTCTGTTGAAGTGACTAAAACCAATGGCTCCTCAACAAATGGCTGCCAGTTCAAGTTAGCACCCATACGAGACGGTTGACTAAGTATTGCCGCGTCCAGCGCCCCACTCTCCAATAGATGGAGCAGATCACTCGAAAGACCCGGAACAACGCTAATGTGAAGACTAGGGTAATTTTGCATCAACTGCTTGATCGACAAGGGTATCAGACCACGAATTGCCGACGGTACCGACCCCAGAGTCAGCTCGCCAAATAAAACCGCATCACCAGTTAAGTCATCTAACAGGGTGTCATAAGCATGAATCAAACCACGCGCCTTGGGAACGAGCGCCTTACCAAGCTGATTCAGTGCTGGAGATCGGTTACTACGATCAAACAACGTTACTTGAAAATGCTCTTCAAGTCGTTTCATCTGTTGCCCAATAGCAGCATCAGAGACATGAATCCGAACTGCGGCAGCAGAAAAGCTGCCTTCTTCAGCAATTGCAATTAACGTTTTAAGCAATGAAATCGACAAAATGTTCTCTTTTTTATGTGCAATGATGCATCAATTCAGCATCATTCAGTTGATTCGGGATTGGCTCTTGCATGAAATATAAATCCAATAGAGTTCATTAACAACTGTGCGCCTAGTATAGAAGTAATTCCAGTAGGATCGTAGGCTGGTGCGATTTCAACTAGATCCATACCCACAATATTGCCATTATTACGAACCGCAATCGCTTGAATAATTTCTAACACTTCATAATATTGAAACCCACCATGGCTAGGCGTACCTGTGCCAGGCGCAATCGAGGGATCAAAACCATCAATATCAATTGTAATGTAATAAGATTCAGCGTGAGGAATTTGATCAACCACACCTTGCGTTCCTAACCTTCGCACATCCCGGACTGACAAAATATTGGAACCTGCAGCGCGTGCTGCATCATAGTCAGAACGGTTAGACGAGGACACATTACGAATCCCCATCTGAGTCATACCAGTAATATGATTCATTTCCGAAGCCCGTCGCAATGGGTTGCCATGGCCATAACGCACACCATGGCGCTCATCAACAAAATCAAGATGGGCATCAAAATGTAAAATGTGGATAGGCCCTTTATCAGAGAATGCCTCTATTATGGGCGCATGCACCGAATGGTCTCCACCAATAGAAATAGGCATCGCACCACTGTCAAGAATCTTACTCACCGCCGCATAGGTATTTCGATGGCTTTGCTCCATATTGGTGTGAACAATATCAACATCACCGACATCAATTATTCGACATTGATCTTGTGACAGGTAAAGCTTATCGTCTTCAAAGTCATAAGCACCGCCATGCCCAAATGAAAATAAGGTAGATGCCTCTCGAACACCGCGTGGTCCAAATCGCGCCCCAGATCGCCATTGCGTACCCATATCGTTTGGGACGCCAAGGATGGCTACATCAGCGTCAATATTGTCCCAGTCCGTACACACGGGTGATTTAGCAAAAGTGCAATGTCCAACAAAGGGTAAGTTTAACCGGCCAGTTTCGTAATCGTTCGCCATGAGCGTAATCCTGTTATTTCTAAAGCCATTACTTTACGAACGCTTTTATATCGTTACAATAACTAATTTTACAACTAAACTTTGGTAAATACCGAAGTGATTATGGAACTTAAATGTTACAACAAGTAAGCGACATTGATTTAAGATTACTTCAAGTTTTCCTTACCGTAGTGCGCTGTGGTGGCTTTGCAGCAGCACAACCCATCCTTAATATTGGGCAACCCACCATCAGCGAACACATGAATCGACTGGAAACACGGATTGGCGTCAGGCTATGCGAACGGGGTCGCGGCGGATTCAGGCTCACTGAACCGGGCCAGCAGGTACACCAGGCGGCATTGCGGTTATTTACTTCAGTTGAAGACTTTCGACATGAGATAAGCGACGTTGACAAACAGCTGCGTGGCAAACTGAATATCGGCATTATTGACAATACAATTACTAATACCGCTTCACCATTACCCCTAGCTATCCACCGATTTAATCAACGCGCCAGCCAAGTCCAAATTCAGATAGAAGTTAAATCGCCTTTAGAAATGGGACAAAGCGTACTACACGGACGACTGCATGCCGCCATCGGGCCATATCCATTACATATTTCTGGTCTTGATTACTCACCTCTTTTTGAGGAAAAGCAATATCTATACTGTTCTAACAGTCACCCTTTCTCAAACCTGACGAGTATCGATATGGACACAATCCGAAGTGCACAAATAGTGGCCCGAAGTTACCTTCATGCGGCGGATCTGAAGGTGCTTGGCGTTAACGCTTCAGCCGCGTTAATTGATAATGTTGAGGCGCAAGCAATGCTTATTCTGACCGGGCAATATATCGGATTTTTACCCTCACATTACGCCGAACAGTGGGTACTAAAGAATCAACTTCAAACATTGCTGCCCAACGCGTTACACTATTCCTCAAGCATTGAATTAGTTGTCAAATCTGGTGGATTTCGCTCTTCTGTTCTGAAAGCCTTCCTAGATGAGTTAGGGAGATGACCTGAATATGATAAAGAAAACCCCTTCACTGGAGACATGAGCGACCGAAATATGAAACAAAAATTTGTCGTTCGATTTATCAATGGCGCAAATAAGATAGTGAAAAGGCATTACTCTCGGTAGAATCTTTAGTATGAATACGTTCGGCCCAATGAACCTCAACCTAATATTAAATTTTGATCGATATTAATCTCGTTTTTAGCGTCCTAACACTTGGCTTGGGCTTGGGTCTTCTCCATGCACTTGATGCCGATCATATTATGGCTATTTCGTCGATGGCATCGGGACAAAACTCGCGGCATCAAAGCGTATGGTCGATTGGTCGCATGATTGGTTTTTGTGTCCGCTGGGCTGTCGGCCACGCTGCCATTTTATTAGCTCTGGCAACGCTTTTTATCTTTGCAAAATTTGAACTACCCGCCATAGTCCCCTCGTTGGCTGAGAAGTTTATTGGTGTCTTATTAATGGGCTTGGGTTGTTGGATATTATGGACCTTGTGGTGCCATAACATAACGCTAGAGACCCACAGCCATGACAACATCACCCATACTCATCTTGCACAACCAGACCAACAACATCAGAACCATCCACCGATACTAGTCGGTATCGTCCATGGTTTGGCAGGCAGCGCGCCTGTGCTCGGTATCATTCCTGCGTTGGAAACTAACAATGCCTGGCTTGGACTGGCTTACGTGGGTGTATTTTCTTTGGGCGTATTAATCACCATGCTTGTGTTCGGTTGTTTTCTTGGTAAATTACAGCGCTGGTTATCGGATTGGGGCCAGCGCCTGTTTCAAATTAGTCGTGTTTGTATTGCTTTTACATCAATCGGGTTCGGTAGCTTCTGGCTATTCTCCTCGGTTTAAGTAGCAATCCGTCAGTCATCAGCACAGTCATGCAAGAAGAAACAACCGAAATAAAGCAAAAACTACGCAGTGGTTTCACCACGGGTGCCTGTGCGACAGTGACTTCATTAGCAGCCGCTAATCTGTTGCTAAGTGGTCAAAAGTCATTTAGCTCGAGTATCACCTTACCCAAAGGTCAGGTCATCGAGTTCAAGTTAGAACGCTGCGAAAAACTCAGCGATAGTCGTGCGACTGCCAGCACGATAAAAGATGCTGGTGACGATCCTGACGCAACTCATTTGGCCACTGTTTTTGCTGAAGTTGAACTATCAGCCAAATCGGGCGTGCGTTTTTATGCCGCACCGGGCGTTGGCACCGTGACTAAAGATGGCTTATCTATAGCAATTGGTGAACCCGCAATCAATCCAGTGCCTCGTCAAATGATGACGGATCATTTGACCAACTTAGCCGATGAAAATGGTTATAGTGGTGGTTTCGAAGTCTCCATCGGCGTCATTAATGGCGAGAAAATAGCCCTCAAAACCATGAATGGTCGACTGGGTATTCAGGGTGGATTATCAATTCTCGGAACAACCGGCATTGTCCGACCCTTTTCCTGTGCGGCTTATATTGCATCAATCCACCAATCTATTGACGTAGCGCATGCCAACGGACTATTTGAGATTGCTGCCAGCACTGGATCAACAAGCGAAGCCTATATCCAAACCCGATTAGGATTAACCGATACAGCCCTAGTCGAGATGGGTGACTTTGTGGGCGCCGTGTTCAAACACTTACGCAAAGTACCCATGCAAAAACTATCGATCTGCGGTGGCTTCGGCAAAATGACAAAACTGGCGGCAGGCCATAGTTCATTACACAGTCACGATTCGTCAATAGACTTTGATTATCTGGCCAATTTAGCCAACGGTTTAGGAGCTTCGTCGGAATTAATCAATACCATTAAACAATGCAACACGAGTCTTGAAGCTTTAAAGCATTGCCAAACACATGAAATACCACTGGCCAATCGAATCAGTCAGCTGGCACGAAGCCACGCTTTAGAGGTCTGCCATAACAGCGTCGAAATCGATGTTTATTGCGTCAACAAAGCGGGAGAGCTGGTCGGTAGTAGTTTGAGTGGCAGTAACGTCTTGTGAAGATACTGATATTAGGCGGCATTGCCGAATCTAAACAATTAGCAACTCAGCTTATCCATCAACAGCATACCGTCATTTACAGCATCGTTGGCTTAGTTCGCACGCCTGAACTAGCCTGCGAAATTCATATTGGCGGCTTTAGTAGTAATGGCATTAATGGCGGTCTGGGTTTAGCGAACTATTGCCAGTCACACAATATCGAACTTCTCATCGACGCAACTCACCCCTACGCGGTCGACATTTCTGCTAATGCAGTAACTGCCGCTAAAATAGTCGATATAGCCTGTTGGCGATATTCACGGTCTGGTTGGGATGAATTCAAATACCCAAATTGGCATTATTATGATGAATGGGATGATCTTGCGCCACAAATCGAACGCTATCAAAAACCATTCTTTACCATTGGCGCCAGCGTCCTGCACTATTCAGATCGACGCCCTCAAAATCAGCAATGGGTTATGCGTTGCGCCAAACAGCAGGCGGAAATTGACGGCATTACTCAAATCCATGCGATTGGCCCATTTTATTATGCCGATGAACTCGCGCTCATGCAAAAACACAGGGTCGATGCTCTCATCAGTAAAGACAGTGGTTGCAGTCGGGTGGCAGAAAAGCTTGACGCCGCATTAACTCTCAATATACCGGTATATGTTCAACGTCGACCCAAGCTGGCGCAAGCCGAGCAGTCATTCAGCCAAATCGATGATTTAGTCCAATCAATTGAAGGCATCACTGTTGAAAATCCACATATAAGAAGGAAGGTATAGCCTTGGAAGACTACATAAAAGATCCGCATGAAATTGAAAAAAAGTCATTTGAGATAATTCGAGAAGTCACAGACTTGTCTGATTTTACCGAAATTCAACAGCAGATTGTCATGCGTTTAGTCCACACCAGTGGCAATCCAGATGTCGCCCAACAAGTGCGCATGAGTGCCAATGCAATAAATGTGGGCGTAGAAGCATTAAACCAAAACCACGCCATATTATGCGACGTAGAAATGGTCAAACAAGGCTTGACCAAACGTTTTTTAACGCAACAACCATTGTGCTTTTTAAACCACGAAAATACTCCAAAAATTGCCAGTGCGAGCGGTGAAACGCGTACCATGTCAGCACTAGAATTATGGGCACCTTATCTCGAAAACAGTATTGTTATTATCGGTAATGCACCTACCGCCTTATTTCGTTTAATGGAAATGCTCGAGGCAGGTTCAGTAAAACCCGCTCTCATTATTGGCATGCCGGTTGGCTTTGTTGGTGCACCGGAATCAAAGGACTATCTGTGGAATCATCACCAGAATTTAGGGATAGAATGCATCACGCTGAAGGGCCGTGTCGGAGGTAGCGCCTTAGCTGCAGGTGCATTTAATACACTCGTCCGTCTTAAAAATGGGCTTCAGTTTTAGGCACGATGGCAACTCAAATACAACATAGCTTAGCAACAAAAATTGAATGGAATGGTCAACCAATATCCGTGATTAGCCTTGGCTGTGGTCAGCTAAGTTCACTAACACCCCAATCTATCGCAGTCATTAATCAATCCGAAGTGATAGTCGGCTCTGAGCGTCACTTTGACGAGATTAGTCATATCCAAAACAAGGCTAAAAAAGTCACCTTTCCATCGCCGTTTTCGGCACTGGCGCCATTGCTTGAAGAATTAGCAAAAGAAGACCAACGAATCTGTATCTTGGCCTCTGGTGATGCTCTATTTTTTGGTATTGGCAGCTGGTTAAACCGACAACTGGGTAATCAAAATTTAAACTTCCATCCCAATATTTCGAGTATCCAAGCTTGCTTTCATGCCATTGGTTTGCCGTGGCAAGAAGCAAAAATCGTTAGCCTACACGGTCGACCGTTAAGTTCACTGAGACGGTACCTTGTCAACCAGCAATTGATAGCTATTTTGACTGATTACACCTCTAATCCAATGGCTATTGCGCGTGAGTTAAATTTACAAGGCTTAGGTCAATCAGATATTTGGGTTTGCGAAGCCATGGGTAATTTTAATACCGGGCATAACACTCAAAAAGTATCTCAATACAAGGCAGACAATTTAGCTGAATTGAGTTTAAGTTTTCAGGCACTTAATGTTTGTATAGTCGCACTCCAAGGCCAAACCACCCAACCCGCCTTTCCTGGCATAGCTGACGAATTATTCTCGACTGGTTCAGCACCGGGGTTTGGCATGATCAGTAAGCGTGAAGTTCGCCTGTCAATTTTATCCTTAATGCAACCCAGCCCCAACGAAATAGCTTGGGACATAGGTGCCGGTTGCGGCAGTGTCAGTGTCGAATGGGCACGCTGGAATAATACAGGTACGGTCTATGCAATCGAACTCTCACAGACTAGAATCGAGCATATTAAGATCAATGCGGAGCGCTTTGGCTGCACCCAGAATCTAAAAATTATTGACGGTAAAGCACCCACCAGTTGTGCCGAACTACCCCAACCCGATAGCATCTTTATAGGGGGTAGCAATGGCCTTGGTGAGATGCTTGACTTCGCTTGGCAACAGCTCAAATCCGGTGGCAAACTGGTGGCTTCCGCCGTGACCCAAGACAGTCGTGAGGCACTCATCAGCTTTATGTCAGACAAACCAAGCTTCGAACAAGTCGAAATTCAAATTACCAAGAATTCCCCCAATAGCTTAGCGTTGCGAACCCTAAGCCCGGTGCAATTAGCAAAATGCCAAAAACCTTAAAACCAGATAGCCAATAACATGACTAACCCAAGCACTCAAATCACAGGCACCTTTTATGGTGTTGGTGTAGGCCCAGGCGATCCCGAACTATTAACATTAAAAGCGCATCGTTTAATTCAGCACGCGGACCTAGTAACCTACCTCAGCAGCGAGAGCGGCAACGCGATGGCGCGCACCATCAGTTCAGCTAGTTTAGACAAAGCCTCGAATCCGTTACAGCAAGAACACCCCATCGTTATGCCAATGGATGAGAACCGAGACAATATTAATTTGGTTTATGATGCAGCAGCAAAGGTCATAGCTAAGCACTTGAACGACGGTAAAAACGTTGTTTTTCTATGCCTCGGTGATCCCTTTTTTTTCGGCTCATTCGCTTATTTATACGATCGTTTAAATGATCTACACAAGGTTGAAACCATACCGGGTGTTACCGCCATTAATGCCTCCGTCGCACTCACTGGACGTCCGATTGGGTTGTTAGCAGAAAATAGTGCCGTGATTTCAGGCCGTCGAGATGACGATGATATATTGCGAACCTTAGAGCAATTCGACAATGTCGCCATTATGAAACCTGGCAGGCGTCGCCCGGACTTATTGCGACTAATCGAGCAATCTGGACGCAGTAGCGACAGTTGTTATATTGAATATGCAGGCCAGCCAAACGAGAGAATAGTGTATGACATCCGCATGCTCGACATCACCGTAACGGGACCTTATTTTTCATTATTTCTTATTAGCAAAACTCGAAATTATAGCCCTAGCCAATCAACTTTAACATTTAAAGGGTTAAATTAAATACGACCTAACCAATTTCGACAGGTTATTTATTTGAGTTAAGACTAGTCATAATCATCAAAGTGGTTGAACTTAATAATTGACGTTAATTCTTGACCATATTCGGCCCCTTTTTCAGAATAACGATTGAGTTTTTTGACTAATGCAAACGGGTCTTCCGTTTGCATTTTTAATTGTCTAAATTGTTCGAAGGCATCACTGGTGCCAAGCGTATGGTAGTAATCGCTTACCGATGCTTTGACAGAGGGATACTTTCTGAGCCAAATTGTCTTATCACCTCGCTGTTTGAGAGCCGATATTCTAGGCTCGTCTTCATTAAACGACCAAACGCCAAAAATATTATAAGCGTCATTAAAGAAACGAGAAGTTGCCCAGCCACTTTCAATTGCCGCTTGAGCTATGGCAACACTTTTAGGATGTGGTTTAAGCGCCATCAACAAAGCTTCATTACTGGATACTTCATATTCTAACTTGAGCGTTTCAATTTCATTTGTATCACTAGCTGATTTTATAGACAACAAAACCGATTGATACTGAACCATAAGCTCAGCATGAACGTCATTGATAGCTGGTACTATAAGGGTTTTAAAACGAGCTTTTTTTTCAAGTACTGTCATTTCAGGCAGCTCTGAACTTTTGGGTAGATAGCTATAAGTAACAGCAAAAAATAATACTGCCAAAATAAGTGCCATTACCATTTTTAATTGAACAGAAGTTAATTTCACAGGAATCCTTTATGTTTAGTGAAAGGGTAAAAATAAGTTGAAACTCACTTAAAAAACTGACTCACAATATCAATCTGCAACGTTCAATTGATAACCAATTTTTTCCTCTCAGGTGACTGTTGACAAGATTAGTGGGTCATTGATGCAGAACATACATTATTTTACAAAATTAAGTAGAAACGTCTGGCTTTAAAAAAGTATCTCGTTTGGTTCAACCAGCAAATTGAGACCAAATTCAAATTTGCTATGTCAAAATAATCTTTAAAGATCGCTTAGCGGACTGCTACAGGAATAATGGGGCTTAATTAATGTCGTTTAAGTTTTAAATTTAGAGCGTTATGATGGGGACTATACAGTTTAAATTAGCATAAAATAACAACGATTAGTCACTCTAGCGGTCCTCTAACAAAGGAAAAAAATGGATATAAATGTAGGTTAATTCGTACAAGGGTAGAATCCTATCTAAAAGAAACTCTTACTATTCAATTTGATATTATATATTTTACTATAATAACGTTATAGTATAATTTATATTCTGCAATGAAACACAGGGAATGCATTTATTTTTAACCTCTAGAGGAGCTTAATCGATGTCAACTCAAATACTAATTGTCGATGATGAAGAAATTATTCTTGAAGAAACATCAGAAACCCTAACTAATGAAGGTTATGTCTGTTTTACAGCCACTAATATTGCTGCGGCTGTTGAAATAATTAAAAACACACCCGGTATTATTATTGTTATAACGGATATGAAAATGCCAGAAGGAACCGGTGCAGACTTAATAGAAACCGTTTCATCGGTGTTAGGCCAAGACAAAAAATTTATCATCATGTCGGGCCATGCTATGCCTGAAGTTGTATCGAATGGGATAGATCTCAGTTTATATCCTTTTTTGAAGAAACCATTGAACGTTAATAATCTAATAGATAAAATTGAAACAATGGTCGCTGATAATTAGGTAACTACGATTGCGGTTCAAGTTTAGCAACAGCACCATGAAAAAGTAATGGATAGACCGCTACCTTAGGAACAAGCTCTTTTATTGACCTCAGTTTATAGACCTCCCTACTGGCATCAAATGCTCCTATAAAAGATCAGGTCTCATACTCAGTGATGACAATTTATTCTTTATTTTCACACATTTTAGCTTTAAATTAACCAACTAACTATTAACATAATGTCCGATGATTATGACATCAAGATCGATCCATATTTTCAGCCTCACTGAACAGGGCAGACTAGTTGCGAGTAGGCTACTGCAGCTTATGCCACAGGCAATCCATCAACATCAACCAAAACCTTTTATTAGCTCCGTCCAGCAATCGTTTACTCAGGGTCATGCGTGTATTTTCATTTGTTCGACTGGCATCGTTATAAGAGCACTTGCGCCAGTCATCGTCGATAAGTACCAAGACCCCCCAATCATAGTGCTAGACGAGGCAGGTGAATTTGTCATCCCATTACTCTCTGGCCATGAAGGCGGTGCAGGACAACTGGCTTATTATATTGCTCAGGCTATTGGAGCCCAATGTGTTATTACATCGGCCACTGATTATAGCCGCCCCGTTTACACCCTTGGCATGGGCTGTGATCGTGGATGTCCCATTGAAATGATAGGTCAACTTTATAAGCAAGTTTGTAACGACTTAGGCCCAGACATTAATCTGACTGCTTTCGCTAGCATCGACTTAAAGTCTAATGAAGTTGGCTTACTGGAATTAGCCAATCAAATTGGACTCAATTTACAAACCTTTCCAGCCAAGTCACTCCGACAGGTCGAACATCAGCTCAGTGTTAAGTCTGACGTTGTGTTTAAAGAGGTCGGTTGTTATGGCGTTGCTGAGGCTGCCGCCCTGTGTGCCGCTAGTGCTTTAACAGGCCAACCTGCTGAGCTAGTGATCACCAAACAAAAAAACGCTCGCGCGACGATTTCTGTCGCTCGCAGCTATGCCCTTTGAGACAAAACACATAGACTCTTTATTCATTATTGGCACTTTTTTTGACAAAATTCTAATCAGATGATGAGTGTTTAATTTCAATTCGATGGCTTCATATCAACCCTCAAATCAATCTACTATTAATATGACCCAACTTTATCTGGTCAGCGCCGGTCCAGGCGACGCCCATCTCATTACCCCTAAGTCAGCCAGTGCCATTAACGCGGCCAGCGACATTGTAGCTTATGGACTTTATATTGATTTACTCGGTGATATGGGTCGGGGTAAAACTCACCATGAACTGCCCTTGGGTGAAGAAATTGGACGTGCCCGTTTAGCGTTAAATTTAGCTGCCTCAGGGAAGGTCACGGCCTTAGTATCGAGTGGAGACATTGGTATTTATGCCATGGCAACTGTCGTGTTTGAACTGCTTGACAATCAGTTAGCGGGCAAAGAAGATAACCCTGAATGGCTTGATATCGACATTCAAGTGATACCTGGCATTAGTGCGATGCAAGCGAATTCGAGCTCGGTTGGTGCCCTACTGGGTCATGACTTTTGCACCGTATCACTGTCTGACCTACTAACGCCTTGGGAAACTATCATCAAACGCGTTCATAGTGCTGGCAGTGGTGATTTTGTTGTCAGCTTTTACAACCCCGTATCGATCAAACGCAACTGGCAACTGAACACTGCGCGCGATATCCTGCTTGAGTATCGACCTGGGTCGACACCTGTTGTACTGGGTAGAAACTTAACCCGAGAAGACCATAAAATCAGCATCATTCGGCTCGACCAACTGGACGCTAAAGATGTCGACATGTTTACTTGTGTTTCGGTCGGTAATAGCGAATCAAAACATATTGTGAATGGTGATAAGCACTGGGTTTATACCCCTCGTGGTTACTCTAAAAAATTGTAATAGAAATTAAGCTAACTTGAATAAAAAATTATGACTGTTTACTTTATAGGGGCCGGTCCCGGCGATCCAGATCTCATTACCTTAAAGGGCATGCGCCTCATCCAGCAGTGTCCCGTAATTCTTTATGCGGGCTCTCTTGTACCCGTCGAAATTCTCGAATTTGCGAGTGAAGATGCCATGATAGAAGACACGGCATCAAAGCATCTGGATGAAATTATGGCACGAATCGAAATTGCGCACGGCAATCATCAGGACGTTGCTCGCATTCATTCAGGTGACCCGTCGATTTACGGTGCCATTGGTGAACAAATGCGTCGGCTCGATGATATGAATATCGACTATGAAATAATCCCTGGCGTTACCGCCGCAAGCGCCTCGGCAGCTATGCTTAAACGTGAATTTACCTTATCAGGAGTGACTCAAACCGTTATTCTGACGCGCTATGGCTCTAAAACACCCATGCCAGAAAAAGAAAACTTAGATGCACTGGCTAGGCATGGTGCAACAATGGCGATTCATTTAGGTGTGAGCCACATCCATAAAATTGTTAAAGAACTTGAGCCACACTATGGGGCCGATTGCCCTGTAGCAGTTTGCTATCGCGTCGGCTGGCCAGATCAAGATCACGTCGTTGGCACGCTGGATGATATCGTCGCTAAAGTGCGTGCTAAAAAAATTACTCGTACAGCGCTTATTTTAGTAGGCAGAGTGTTAGATCCGGCTTCATTTAGTGACTCATTTTTATATAGTGAAGACAAGGCTCATCTTTATCGCCCTAAAGTAAAACCGCAAATCCCAAGGCAGGTTAAACGCTCATGAACACCATCCAAGATCTAGGAAAAATACCCGCTACTATTGTTACTGGCTTTTTAGGTAGTGGTAAGACAACTCTACTGTCAAACATCATCAAGCAAGCGAACGGTAAACGTATAGCCGTAATCGTCAATGAGTTTGGTGAACTTGATATAGATGCCGACCTACTGCGCAGTTGCCCAATTGATTGTGACGACGATACAGAAGCAACGGCTTTAAATGTCATTCCAGAAGATGGAATTTATGAACTCGCCAATGGTTGCATTTGTTGCACCGTCGAAGAGGAATTTTTGCCCGTAATGAAACAGCTAGTCGCTCGCCGTGGTGATATTGATCATATTCTCATTGAGACTTCTGGTTTAGCTTTGCCAAAACCATTAGTGCAGGCCTTTAACTGGCCAGAAATTAAGCAACATTGCACGGTTGATTCTGTCATTACCGTGATTGACGGTCCTGCCATTGCCGATGGCCGCATCGCTCATGACCCACAACAAGTCGAGGCACAGCGCAACGCCGATGAAAGTCTCGATCACGACCCATCATTGCGAGAGCTACTTGAAGACCAGCTGGGCTCAGCCGATATGGTCATTATCAGTAAGGCTGACATGCTTAATGAAACGCAACTCAGTAACATCCGGCAGCAGGTCAGCGAGCGCGTAAAACCACAGGTCAAAATGCTCGAAGTGGCCAATGGAGAAATTCAGAGTGATCTCATTATGGGACTTGAGTTTGCATCGGAAGATGGCATTGAAGCCGTACACACTCACCATGATCACCATCACCACCAAGAAGAAGATCATCACCATGCCCATGATCATTTCAACTCAGTATCCATCACACTCGGCGAAGTTGACGCTGAAAAATTAGTTGGCATCGTCGATGAGTTGATCGCCGCTAATACTATTTATCGGGTGAAAGGTTTTCTTGCCCTGCCTAATAAACCCATGCGCCAAGTGCTTCAAGGTGTTGGCGAACGGTTAGAGCGATACTTTGACCGCGCTTGGGTCGTTAATGAACTGCGTCAAACCAAACTGGTGTTCATTGGTAAGGATCTAGTTGAGGCTGATTTGCGATCGGCGCTTGAAGCTGCCGTTAGCGCTTAAATAATTAGCCTGACTTAAAAAATCCTTGACTGCGACATGCATTTATTAGCAGCCAAACCCGGGGGATTTACTGATGAAGAAGGTATTATTGATCTTCAGCAATCCCCCGGTGATATTGTTATCCTGTCTGCACAGGATACCTCTCTGGGTTTACTGGCCGAGGTTGCTGACGAACTCCCCAGTAGTTACCCTTCGCTGCGTCTGGCAAACCTGATCAATCTGGCTAAGCCAGCAGCCTATGATTTATACGAGCATTCGGTTCTTCAGCATAGCAAAGTCATTATTGTTTCACTGCTCGGTGGTGTGAGTTATTGGCAATATGGCATCGAGCAATTAGAAACATTAGTAAAACGCCATTCAATTAAACTTATTCTGGTGCCGGGTGACGATCAAGCCGATGCAGAGTTAATCAGTCGTTCCAATGCTAATCAGCAACAATGCCATGCCGTTTGGCGTTATCTGCGCGAAGGTAGCCAGCGCAACACACTCAACCTATATCGTTACATCGCAACTGAGTTACTTCAACTAAAGCAAACAGCCAACAGTTTTGAACCACCGCGCAGTTTGCCACCCTGCTTAATTTATAGCCCGGGTGAGGCGCAAGTAACACTAGAGCAATGGCTCCAAGTAAAAGATAAATCCCTGCCATCAGCACTGCTTTTGTTTTATCGCTCACATGTCCAATCGGGCAACACTGCGGCGTTTGATCAATTCATTGGCATACTCAATAAGCGATTTAATCTATTGCCTATCGCAACGCTATCCCTCAAAGATCCCGACTGTCTGGCAACGGTTAATCATTTAATCCATGTGAGCGATTGTGATGTCGTGATTAATACCACGAGCTTTTCTCAACACATAGAAGGCAACGCGGCACTGTCATCTGAGCCACAAATACCCACACAGTTATTCGAGAAAAATATCCCCGTAATTCAAGCCATTATGGCGGCAAATAACGAATCTGATTGGGAAAAATCGAGCCAAGGATTAAGGGCACGCGACATCGCAATGAATGTGGCCCTGCCAGAATACGACGGTCGAATCATCAGTCGAGCTATTAGCTTCAAGGAACTTTATCGCCGCTCAAGTGCAACAGAAATTGATATTGTGCGCTACCAGTTACACGCTGAACGCGCCGAATTTGTCGCCATACTTGCCCGCCACTGGGCAAATCTGCGACACAAAGAAAACAACCAAAAACGCATCGCCATCATCCTCGCTAACTATCCAACAAAAGATGGTCGAATTGGAAACGGGGTTGGATTAGATACGCCAGCATCAGCGGTTAATATTTTAAATGCATTGCAACAAAATGATTATCCTATTAGTGATATTCCCCAAAATGGCGATAGCCTCATAGAGCAATTACAAACTGGTGTCACCAACAACCTTGATACCCTCCCAATCAAAGGCTGTCATCAAAGCATATCAGTTGAAGACTATTACCACTGGTTCGACAAGCTACCTGAATATAATCGCAATGCCATACTGCAGCGCTGGGGTACGGTTGAGTCAGACCCAAAATACCGCCAGGGCCGATTAATGATCTCCGGCATTCGACTGGGCGAAACCTTTGTCGGTATTCAACCTGCACGTGGTTTTAATGTTGATGTTGTTGCCAATTACCACGATCCAGATTTAGTGCCACCGCATAATTACCTAGCGTTCTATTTCTGGTTACGCCATGTCTACCAGGCCGATGCTTTTGCTCATATTGGCAAGCATGGCAATCTAGAGTGGTTGCCGGGTAAGAGTCTGGCATTGTCTGAGCAGTGCTGGCCCGACCTTGTATTGGGCCCAATGCCCCACTTGTATCCTTTTATTGTTAATGACCCTGGTGAAGGCGCACAGGCCAAGCGTCGAACACAAGCGGTTATTATCGATCACCTCATGCCACCGATGGCACGCGCAGAAACTTATGGTGATTTGCTCGAATTAGAGAAGTTAATCGATGAATACTATCAGGCGTTAGGATTAGACCCTCGGCGTGAAAAACACTTAAGGCAAAAAATTCTAGACTTGGTTTGTAGCTCGAATTTGGTAAAGGAACTGAATCTTGATGTTAAAATTGACCCTCAAAAAAATCAGGACGAATTACTCAACGAAGTTGATACTTACCTATGTGAGTTAAAAGAAGCCCAGATCAGACACGGCCTGCACCGTTTTGGTCAGTTGCCAGATGATCACAATCTCACCGAAACCCTGGTCGCCCTCACCCGCCTGCCGCGCGGCGATGGTAGGAATGACGCGGGGATATTGCACTGCTTATGTCGTGATTTAAGTTTGCTCAGTTATAATGGTAGTGCTTTTGATCCGTTAAAATTCGACGCAGCACAACCAGCACACAGCGATAAGTCGTCACTCTTAATGAACATCAGCAATGATGATTGGAGAACTGAGGCGGATACCAGAGAAAGGTTAGAATTATTGGCAGAACAGTGCATTGATACCCTGTTGTCTGGGCAAAGTCTGGTTCATTCACTACCGCAAACCGAAGGCTTGCTTGGTTATATAAAACAAGTCGTACTGAAAGCCGTCATGCAATCAGGCGATGACGAGATCGCTAATTTTTTAGGCGGACTTAACGGTTGCTTCGTGCCTGCTGGCCCAAGCGGTGCGCCGACGCGTGGCCGACTAGACGTGTTGCCCACGGGCAGGAATTTTTATTCGGTAGACTCGCGTTCAATACCGACTCAAACCGCGTGGGAATTGGGCCAACTATCGGCCGACCAACTGTTGACTCGACACTTACAAGAACAAGGTGAGTATCCCAAACAACTGGGGTTATCGGTTTGGGGGACATCGACTATGCGGACCGGTGGCGATGATATTGCTCAGGCATTCGCCTTAATGGGAGTTAGGCCCATTTGGGCAGAAGGTTCTAATCGAGTGGTTGATATTGAAATTATCCCTGGGTTTCAACTGGGTCGGCCGCGGGTTGACGTGACATTACGTATCTCAGGCTTCTTTCGCGATGCCTTCCCAAATGTTGCCAAGCTTTTTGATAATGCGGTGCAAGCACTGGCAGACTATGAAGAACCTGGGGACAGTAATACTTTACGACAGCATATTAAAACTCACTATGAAGCGCTTATCGCCCAGGGCATTGATCCTGAGCAGGCCAAAACACAGGCTAGATTTCGAGTATTTGGTTCTAAACCCGGTAGTTACGGTGCTGGATTACAGGGTTTGATTGACGAAGGCGTTTGGCATAATCAGGCCGATTTGGCTAAAGCCTATGTCAATTGGGGGGGGTATAGTTACAGCCAGAATAATTTTGGTGAAGCGGCATTCTCTGCCTTTGAATCTCGCTTAAGTGAAATTGAAGTCGTAGTTCAAAATCAAGACAACCGTGAGCACGACCTGCTCGACTCAGACGACTACTACCAGTTTCAGGGCGGCATGAGTAATGCCGTATCCGTGTTAAAAGGCGCTATGCCTATCGTTTATCACGGCGACCACTCAAATCCAGCAAATCCCAAAATTCGGACCCTTAAGGAAGAGCTCAACCGAGTCATTCGATCCAGAGTAACCAATCCAAAGTGGATTACTGCAATGCGCGAGCATGGCTACAAAGGCGCTTTCGAAATGGCTGCATCCGTTGACTACCTGTTTGCCTATGACGCAACCACTAACTTGATAGACGATTATCAATACGAATCAGTCACCGATGCCTTGGTAATGGACGACCATAACCGCCAGTTTCTAAAAAAATCAAACCCTAATGCCCTGAAAGAAATGGCCGAACGACTACTCGAAGCCCAACAACGAGGCCTATGGCAAGACCCAGGCGACTATCAACAACAACTGATAGATACAATACTTGAAATAGACGACTCACTGGAAGTGACTGATTAACGTCTAGTTTCTGATTGGTTACGGCACCGCTTGCCAAAGCAGATCAAATGCTTTCTAATCGCAGCCCACTACTTTCAAGCGACTGGATTAATACCAGCTTTTTCACTCAATAGGAGAATCAAGAAATGAGCAACCAACCACCGAATCTACCCGACATCACTCAAATAATTGGCAAAAGCAAAAGTATGGTGTTTGTAGTGATTGCCCTATTTATATTATTCGTTGTTTTTTCTCAAGCCATGTACACCGTCGATGAAGGTCATGTCGGCATCATTAAACGCTTTGGTGAAGCCACCGAGCAAGTTAACCCGGGCCTTCACGTCAAAATTCCATTTGTTGATCGAATCGAAATTTTAGAAATTCGCACACGTAAAAATGTTGAAAAATTAAATGCATCAACCCACGAGCAAATGCCCGTTACAGCCGAAGTATCGATCAACTGGACAGTAAGACGCGACCAAGCTTTTGAACTATACAAAAGTTACGGCGGCCTAAGCCAGTTTGAAACTCGAATACTCGACCCCAAGTTACGTTCTGCAGCCAAAGATGCCTTAGCACGATATAAAGCGGAAGAAATCATCCAGAATCGTGGTCAGGTCATTACCCAAATAGAAGAGCTCCTGCAAGATGAAATGAGCAATTATCCCGTCAAACTTGACTCAGCCCAATTAGAAAACCTCGGCTTACCGGCTAAATATATACAGTCGATTGAAACCAAACAAACTGAGAAAAATCTCGCAGCAGCCGAAAAGCATCGCCTTGATCGTCAGCAACTCGAAGCACAACGCGAAGTAAACACGGCTAACGCAAAACGAGATGCTGCCAAAGCGACTGCCGACGGTAAGGCCTATTCTATTGAAATCGAAGCCATTGCAGAAGCCCAAGCAATCAGAGTTAAAGGTGTTGCAGAAGCAGAATCAATTAAGAAAAAAGCAGATGCCTTAAGCCAATCTCGTGTTCTTGTTGAATACGTTCGCGCCCAACAGTGGAATGGCCAAATGCCACAAACTATGATGGGTGAAGGCCAGAATATTCTTTGGAATATGTCATCTGAACAATAAACAATCATAACGAATGACTTTAGTCTCCCACGTCTTGTGTGGGAGACTAATTTTCCAATTACCTGTAAACCAATATTAAAACCAACCGCCCTTTCTATATCGGCTAGCACCTTCACCCTACTTCTGCGTTGATAGATTAAGCCCTACGAACTTCTCTTTATTAATGAGCTCTGGTGCCCGAACGATTGGATGTTTTTTCAACTGAGTTCATCACTAAATCAAGTAGCTTTACCCCGTATTTTGATAATGGCAGCAGCCTCAGTAATCAAACGATTGTTATCATTTCAAGCGCTGTCTCTTATACACATCTGGCTGCCGACGACTCCTTACGTGTAGATCTCGG
>OJEJ01000031.1_pt1 | contig 109868 bp, 112 predicted proteins | sample 1593271 | NCBI WGS metagenome assembly OJEJ01 (sample SAMN05416877, study PRJEB24817) | seawater metagenome | isolation source: Sea water | place: Canada:Atlantic | collected 2013-11
ATATCGAACTTTTTTCCTCACGATTCAGCGCGCACACCATCAAATTTGGAGACCCTTTAAAGGGATATACTTGCTATATATGTTTAAAAATCAGTTAAAGAGATATAGTTAATATTTTGAGTTTTGTTTCAAAACAAATTCTTAAGTTAAAATTCATACGAATAATATAAATTCTGAGAAGAACAATTTTTGATATTGAATAAATATTCTGGATAGAATACTGGAAATAATTTAACTAACAATTATACAAGGATTTGAAAAATGATTTTCAAATATTTCTTTTCAGTATTTTTAATACTGTCTGCGAATTCTTATGCCCAAAGTTCAAAGTTTGAACTTGGGCGGTCTCTTTTTTTCGATAAATTACTTAGTGGAAATAGAAACATTTCATGTGCAACATGCCATCATCCCCTTACAGCAAATGGTGATGGCCTGTCATTAGGCTTTGGCGAAGGTGGTGTTGGACTTGGGATTACAAGAAATTTCAATGATAAGGTTCATGGAAGAGTTCCTCGAAATGCTCCCGCACTATTTAATGTTGGGCAAAGCTTTGTTACTAAGTACTTTTTTGATGGAAGAGTCGAATTCGATATAGAATATCCTGGTGGAATAAAATCTCCTGCAGATAATAATTTACCCGAAGGATTGGAGTCCTTGCTTGCAGCTCAGTCAATTTTTCCACTAACCTCTGGTATTGAAATGGCAGGAGATAAAGGTGAGAATGATATAGCTGATTTTGCATCGACTGGAGACCACAGGGGAGTTTGGGGCGTAGTCGTCGGGCGTGTAAAGTCGATTGAAGAGTATGTTGAGCTATTTGTGAACTCATTTCCGAATCAAATAAAAACCTCTGCTGACATTCAAATTCATCATGTTGGTAATGCATTAGCGGATTTCCAGAAGAAAGCATTTATTGCTGATGATTCTCCATTTGATAGGTATCTTGAAGGAGACAAGTCTTCATTGTCAGCTAGTCAAATTAGTGGAATGAATATTTTTTACGGAAAAGGAAAATGTTCTCAATGTCACACTGGAAAATATCAGACTGATATGAAATTTCATTCAATCGCATTACCTCCAATAGGTCCAGGTAAAGGTGTTGGGTTTAACTTACAAGATGATTGGGGAAGATACCTTGTAACAAAAAAGAAGAGTGATAAGTATAAGTTTAGAACTCCGAGTTTAAGAAATGTAAGTGTCACTGCACCTTATGGCCATAATGGTGCTTATAATAGTTTAGAAGATATTTTGATACATCACATGAATCCAAAACAAAGCTTGAGTCGATATAAAAAAAGTAAAGCTGCCTTGCCTGAGCTCAAAGGCGCAAACGACTTTACAGTATTAAGTAATAATAATGTTATGAATGATATTTTATTGTCTTCAAATTTACCAGAAATTAATATATCTAAAAATGAAACTAGTGACTTGTTAAGTTTTTTAACAGCATTAACTGATTTTAGATGTCTTGATATGAGAAAATTTGTTCCTCAGAAAGTTCCAAGTGGTTTACCAATAAATGATTAAAGGAAAAATATGAAAATTTTATTTGTTTTGGCATTCTATTCTGCCAATTTATTTGCGTCACCAGTTATTGATATCAATTATCAAGAACATAATATTACAGGCACCAAGGTTTTAATTGATGGTTCTGGGAGTATTGATAACGCTAATTTGAATTTTAACTATTTTTGGGAACTCGTTGATGTTCCTGAGGGGTCTCAATCTCAAATTTTTGTAGAAAGTTCTGACAAAGTTCATATAAATACTGATAGGGATGGTATTTATACTGCCAAGTTAGAACTTATCAACGAAATCGGAGAGTCTAAAATTGAATATTTTTCTATTTATAGTACTCAATCTGTTGGAGATGTCATTTTCGGACCTGAGACTCATCAGACTAGTATTTTGTGTAAATTAACCTTCAAGCTTTCCATTATATGTAGCAATAAATCTATGAGTAGGGCGATGGGGCATCTTCCCGAGCCATTCATGGCGTTCGATAAACTCTTTAATTCTTTTACACGTGATTTGATCAGATTTATCAATATACTTAAATTGAAAGTCTGGAACTCTTAAACTATCAATGTTTTCGACAGTTAAGTTTGCTACCTCAGCATCATGCTCTAGGTTTTGAAGTCTAATCTCATACTGATAACAATGGTCTTTGGTGTAATTAGTAACTGTCTGTTTTTCCTTCTCTGAGTTGTTTTCACTTAGTTTTTTTTGAAACTGTTCATCGCGAATCTCCTTTGTTGCGATTTTTATTTGAGGAGTATTTCAAACGCATAAAAAACAGACAAATATTTTATACAATTCAAAAAATTGGGCCGTCTTTTACGAAGTTACACTTCAATTTGACGCTATTCAAGTGGCCAACATCTTACACTTTTAGAGACATCGCCGTAATTCTATGTTAAGTTATTTATAAGAGGCGACTCACAAATTCTCCGTAATTCTGAGCACTTAGAAACTAAGGCTATGTGCTATATTGTAATAAGATATTAATAAGTAACCTGGAGAAAACAATGGAAAAAGTCATAAAAAAAACACCATTTAAAGACTTAGCTAAAACTCTAAAAGAGATTAAGATAAAGCCTCTTTCAGAAGAAAAAGTAAGTAGAATAAACTCTATTGTAAATATTGAGAATGATGAATTCGAAAACATTGAGCCTCTGAAGAAGATTGCAAAGCTACCTGATGAGATGAGGAATAATTAATAAATGGGAAGACTAGTTGCATTTTCTGAATTTAATGAATACTACAATGAAATTTCAAATAATGATTCTTTTGTAAAAGGAACGGTCTTAGATACAAACATTCTGGTGTCTTTGATGTACGAAGTTAAATCAACTCATGATGAAGTCGTTAAGTTCTTAGATGAGCAAATTGTCGGTAATGGTATTACTTGTTACACCAACGTAATAACAACAGCTGAATTTATTAATATATTTAGACGTATTTTGTTAACAGAACATCTTTGTGATTCGATAGATGAGTTCTCTAAACTTAAGTTTCCAAAAAAAGCACAGTATTTAATTAAAAGACTGTATGGTGAGTACAAGCATAGATTTATGCATGAAAAGAAAGATATAATCTTTTCAGAAACTCACTTAAAGCAAATTCGAGATACATTTAGCGGTGGATCTCACTCAGGGCTTAAACCATGGCCTGAGTTAACAAAAGAATTACTAGATGATGATCTTCTACGTGCATATAAGGCGTATGAGTTAGCAGGTATTAAATACATAAGTCCGAATGAAGAAGTTCAAAAACATTACTTCCATAAAAAAATGATTTGGGAAGAGACAATAAAAGTTAGTTCATCATCAGGTTTAGCAATTTTTGATTCTATGATTTTAACAGCACTGGATTGTAGTCATTTTTCTTTTGCCATATCAGCTGACTCAGATATTGCCTATGCTACTCTTGCAGATCCTAATATAAAGGACATTATTGCACCTGACTCTTTAGTTAAAGAGATGAAAAAGTACAAGTTTTAAAATCACAAAAAAATGGCCAGAATATGGCCAAAAATTAAAAAAAGCTCAATAAAATTCAAAAAATTGGAAGGCTACATGTTACACTTTTATTAGGAATCTATTTTAATATCAGAAGGTTAGTATGAGTGTTGCAGTTGCATTAAAAGTTCCCAATAGTCATTATAACCCGAACTCAGGACGATTTCTTACAGCTGACCCTATTGGCCTAGCAGCGGGTGATACAAACTTTTACAGGTATGTTTTTAACAATCCTATTAAATATACTGACCCAACAGGTGAGATCGTACCTGTTGTGCTTTTGACTTATGCTGCGTATGAAGCAGGCTTTTTTGCAGGTGCTTTGTATAATAAAGTTGCTCAGAATACAGATATATCATCAACATATCGTGATGCAAATATCACTTTAAATCTAGCAGATAAAATACTTCCAACGACAAGTTTGTTATCTAGCCCAGATACATATAAACTAATTAAGGACAAAGTGAATAATCAGCGAATTAAAGATATTGATTCGCAAATAAATGACAATTCAAATAGTAATGGCGGAACCTGTGGTAAGTAATAATCGACTTTTAGTAATTATAATAATTTTAGCAATTGTCTCATTAGTGTTTGGGGCAATGATATTTACTGTCAAAGAACAAAGTATGGGGATTTATAACTTGGGAAGGGCAATAGTATTTTCGTGGCTCAGTTTATATTTAATATTCAAACCATATAAAGTGGATTTTATAGGGAAATTAAAAATTAGCTCAACTGGTAATGACAGCGGTTCAAATATTAGGATTGCAAAAATTGTTGCATTTATCTTAGCAACTGTTAATGCATCAATTTCAATTGCGTTGTATTTTGATTAATTCTTATTTTATTCGATGTTGAGGTCTAATAATGATTAAGTCAAAACTAATGTTCTTTTTTTCTTTAGGACTAATTATAAGTTGTAGTATTAGAATACATACTCTGTGGACAACATGTATTAAAACTAATCCTTTGGAGAAGTGTTCTTATAACCCAAATGCTTTTGCTTCTCCAAAAAGTGTGATGATAGTTTGTGGGATAGTTATTTTGCTAGGTATTGTTGGAATATTTTTTTCATTTAAGACTAAAGGTGGCCCAGACCTTGAAGATTTTTTTAAGAAAAAATAAATTTCTTACATCTTGATGTTAATAAAATCCTTACTCTTTACCATTTTTGGCCATAAAACCTGGAAAATTTCAACGTTTTCCAGGTCATGATCCTTGCTCGATTCTGTTCCTTGCTCTTTGACGGTCAGCCAACTTTCTACTTAAAACTTGTAAGGACTTGCATCAACAACATCTTCACTTAACAGCTTTCCGTATTGATCAATAGTTTGTTGAATCGACTTATGGCCTAAAACAGCTTGTAGTTCATACATCTGGCCACCGTTCTTTAAGAAGTTGTAAGCGAAGCTATGTCTGAAAGCATGACAGTTACAGTTCCAGTTTTTACCATTTGTTGAATGTAAGTATGATCCGTAACTATATTTCTTTTGTTTTTGAGATTGTTACATTCTCCCTTTATTACTTTTGAGTACTTTTTATTCGCCGCTCTGTTAAGGAGTTCATATCACTTCTTTCTACATTGATTGGAGCAGCACTTGGTTTATTTTAGTTTGATTTGTTTTGACTAAGTACCCGATATTACGTGGTCCTTTGACATGTGTGTTATATTATTATAATATAATTCCATGATCTACCGAAAGGTTACTGGAGGTGTATATGAACTTAACTCAGCAGGAAGTAGAACATTTTGGATCAAAACTCAGTTCTCTTGGTGGAAGAGTTTCTTATGATAAAGTCTTCTCAGACAGATATATTGATATTGAGCAATTCTTTTTAGATGCAACAAAGTTTGTATTTGCAGGGCCTAGACTGGCCATATGTATTGAAAATTGGATACATGCATTTGGCTTTATTATTTCACCTTCAAAGGTTAAAAGGCTTATTGAAAAAGAAGGGTATTTGTATGATCCTGCCGTTTTAGGGGTCTTTTTGGATATAATTGAGAAAACAAATAAGAAGCAATTAAATCTAGAACCTCTAAGGAAATTTATTCATAAGAAAAAAAAATTACATCAAAGGTCTAGTGGTAAAACAAAAGTCAATCCAAGTTATCATGATAAAATATGGAAAAAATATAATATTGCCACACCAACTTTTCACGAAGAATATAAAAAAAACTTATTAAACTTTAATTATATAATTGAAAATATTCCTGAAATTGGAAATAGAATTAAAGGACTTGATATTCTAGATGCTGATTATCAAGCTTTTAAGGCCAAAGAAAAAGATGATGGACTAAGTCTAAATGAAATATCAAAGAGAATTCATGCTCATTACTCAAATCTGCACAAAGTACATAAGCGGCTGGAGTTTTTTAAATTGATCAATCAGTACTAGTAAGTAAGCTATTTAAATCCTTCTGAACTTGAGTCATTCGATCTTCATCTAGGGGATATTTTCTTGTTTTTCGAATAAAGTCCATTCCTGCCTGAATTAACTGTGTCGTGAGAGTTTCTCCGGATTTAATCATACTTTCAATATCATCAACATCTGTAATCTGCCTGTGTAGTCTATCGTAGTAAGCAGCAATCTTTGTTATGAAAAGTGATTCGATATCTAGGAACTTTCCACTAATATTTCTTAAAGGGTTAAAGAGTGAATGACTTTCGAAATTAGCTTCTGTTGGAATCGCAACATCAGAAAACTCAATCCACGTCTCCTCTAAACCCTCTTTTCTTCCAATACGTGCTATTTGATCAAGGATTTCCTTGTCAGTGATGGCCGTAGCGATATCTATATCAGTTGTGGCCCTATCGATTTCAATATTATGTAGATGAAGCGCGCTGCCACCTATTATTTTTAAATCTAAGTAAAGACCCTCTTTCTCAAGCCACTTATCTAATTCAATTAAACCCTCGACCAATGTAATGTGTATTTCAGGTTTTTTAGTCGATTTATTCATACTTAATATATACTCTAGATACGTTAGTATTTAAAGCAGCAATATTTTGAGACTATATGAGCTGGTGGCTGCTTCTTGGCTAAGAATTCATCACTACTTATAAAATACAAAATATTATTTCTAAGTTATAATAAATATTATGTACTTAAACACTGAGCCACTATTTTACGATAAACATTATAACCCGAACTCAGGTAGGTTTTTATCGGAAGATCCGATTGGGTTTGCTGGTAGAGATTTTAATTTGTATCGATATGTAGGGAATAATCCTAATTTTAAAATAGACCCGACAGGACAAAATGCTCTTGTTGGGGTGGTTGGTGCTTGTATTGCTGTTCAGTCAAAGTGCCAACAGAAGAAAAAAGATGATCCTTTCAAAAAACAAAATTTTTTATGAAAAAAGAGAATCGAGAGAAACAGATTTTTTTAAAATACTTCTAAGTGAGGGCTATTTTGAGAAATAATATCCCATTGCCCTTTTACTTTTAAAGTGAATGGGCTTTTTAGGATTTGGCTCAAAGTATTTTCTAAGACGTACAACAAAATTATCTACAGTCCTTGAGTTTACATCAAGATTATAACCAAAGGCATTCTCAAGTAAGAACTTTCGAGAAAGAACGTTTTCTTCATTCTGATAGAGGACTTTTATGAGCTTTAATTCTTGTAAGGTCAGAGTGACTTCTCCTTCCTCAGCGAGCGCCAACTGTGACTCAAAATCTACCCAGTAGGTTCCAAACTCAATACGACTAGGGAAGGTATCAACTTGTTTTTCTTCCTTACTCCAACTGGACCTTTTTAAAATTCTCTCAACTCTTAGAAGAAACTCATTGAGATCAAACGGTTTGGCCATATAATCATCTACACCTTTCTTAAGGCATCTAATCTTGTCTTCCACAGCATCTCTGGCCGAGAGAATAAGAATAGGTAGTCTCTCATCATAAAGGCGAATGTTTTCTAATACTTTAAAACCATCAAGGCCAGGTAACATAAGATCTAATATAATTAAGTCAGGCTTATAGGACTTCCAGACTTCGATTGCCTTTAGTCCATTATGACATATTTCGACCTCATAGCTCTCGCGAGTCAGAGTCATTCTTAAGCCTTCAGCAATATGTTTTTCATCCTCAATAACGAGTATCTTAGTCATTGCTCATCCTTTGGTAGAGGTAGGTAGAGACAAAATGCAGAGCCTTTTCCTAGACCGCTACTACTTACTCTAAGCTTTCCTTTATGAATTTTTACAACATTATGAGAAAGGTAGAGCCCCAGGCCACTTCCCTTCGTAGACTTCCCAACTTGGTACATTTTTTTAAACACGTTTTTAAATTCAGTTTTATCCAAACCAATTCCATTATCTTTAAATGTTGTCACAATATATTTGTCACTTTTCTCGAATGAAATTTCTAGTTTCGGATCTTCGGATTCATTATAGTTGACAGCGTTTGTGATCAGATTCATGACAACAAGCTCTATTAAGTCAGGAACAATATCAACCTCATATTTCTCAGAGGTCTCTTTGAAGGAAATATCCAGCGTCTCAAAGTAGTGAGGATTTTTGATTGGAACACTTTTTACCAGCTCGATAATATCTGCTTTTTGAAAAGAGGGTTTAAAGTTTTTATCTTCAATCTTTGCAATCTGTAAGATTTGATTAACATTTTGGTTTAAGCGTTCTGTATCGTTTAGCATATAGGTTAAGTATTGAGTCTGTTCCTCTTTACTGAGGTCATACTTTAAGAACGTGTCCAAATATAGTCTTAGGGAGGCTATAGGAGTCTTGAGCTCGTGAGTAAAGCCATTAATGAAGTTCTGTTGGAAACGGTATAGGCGGAATAGTTTTTGGTAGTAGATAAAAATTAAGGCAACACCAAATAAGGTCAATGCAACAAGAACTGAGAGAAGAACTACCATCACCCAGGTTTGAGTGTCTTGGAACTGATCTAAATCTAGTTTATATTTTTCGACAAATTGTAAAACAGTATCATTGACTTGTAGGTAGGATCTAATAAAGAGAAATAAAGCACTACTAATAGCAACTAGTGTCCCTACAAATATGGTAACAGGATGAAAAATCCACCAGTTCTTTATAACTCCCCCTGAGCTTACTTCTTAGAGAATTGTATCACCCTTTTTTAGATTAGGCTTTCAGTAATTCTTCTTCAGGGATAATGTCAAATTTTGAATGATTTGTGTATGAAGATGAGGTGTTTTTAAACTTTTTATAGTCTTTAAAGCTTAACATTCTTCTATTTTCAAAGTCATAAATAGCGAGGTTAAAAGTTTTTACACAGTCCCAGAGCGTTAATGTCGTAGGGTTCTGAAAGTATTCATTTTCCTCGTATGCTTTCTCTAAAAAATAGTTAGGTATACTAGAGCTTAAGTGATGAATATGGTGAAAACCAATATTACCTGAGGCCCATTGAACTATTTTTGGTAATTTTAAATTCGAGCAACCTTCCATTGCTGCAGTCTCATAGTCCCAAGCTTCTTTCTTCTCCCAATAAACATCATCGTATTGATGCTGAACATAAAAGAAAAAGACAGCTAAACAGCTTCCAAAGTATAAAAGGAAAAATTGATAAAATAAGAAAAATTCAAGACTTGTGACACTTGATATAATTGTACCCATAAGAATAATCGCGCCGTTTGTAATCCAAACACTTTGTTTTTCTTTTGTACCATCCTCTTTTGTATAAAATCTTTGTACAAAGAAATATGTATATAAACCACCAACGAAAAATACAAATGGGGGGAAGCGGCACACTCTATAAAATGCCTTACGGCCTAAACTTGCTTTCTCATATTCTTCAATTGTAAGTGTCCATATATCACCGATACCTCTATGCTCTAGGTTCCCTGAATGCTTGTGGTGAGTTGCATGGGCCTTGGTCCATTGCTCATAAGGAGTAAACCAAAGAATACCGGAGATATAACCCCAAAAAGTTCTCCATTTCTTAGACTTATAAAAAGATCCGTGTCCACAGTCATGCATAAAAATAAATATTCTTCCATAAAAGACCTGTGCTGCACCAGCAACAAGCAAACAAAGCCAAGGAGAAATATCATAAGCTGCGTAGGCGATAAACCAAAATGCCACATAAAGGGACATGGTTGAAGCAATTTGCCAGTTACTTCTTTTAGTATCTGGTCTACTATATGGACGTATTATCTGACGCCAATTTATATGTTTCTTTTCATTTAATTCAGTTGTAGATTTCATCTCTCACTCCTACAGGGGACTGTTTATCTCTATAAATATTTTAGATTATCAGATGGAGAGTTTGGTAAATTCCCCTAAGTTTTACTTAAGTTTTACACTTGAAAGTCCTAAGTAGGTGAAATTGACAAATTGATGCAATTTATTTTACGTGCTCATTCTTGATCAAATCAGTATCTTTTTGACTCCAGAGATGTAAGAAAAGCCATTTTTAAGACTTTTAGAACCAGTATCATTTTGTCTTTATTCTGGATTAGTTAAATGTTTAAAAACAAGTTTCTCCAATGAAAAAGTACATTTATTCATCAAGATTCACCTCAATTTCTTAGGGCCAATCTGCCAAAATATTCATTAAAAATGTAATGTTATTTTTCTTGAGTGTTTCTGTTCGCTATGACAAAAAATAAGGGAAAAAGCAGCAAAGAACTTTAATACGACTCAAGATAATATGCGCGAAATTATTAAAACGTTGCATGGTAAAGCACTTAAAGAAAATGGGATTCAACTTTAATTGGAATTCTAAGACTTAATAAATTGGCCCGACTTATTGTCGGGCTTTTTTTTTACTTTATTGTAAGTGTAACTCTTAAACGATCATAGTTCAGTGTTTCTCTTAATACACATTTACCACTTAGATAAATCGTGGGTATTTTAAATATTCTTGAAGTACCAAGACGTCCACAATTTACTTCGCCATTTTCAGTCGTGTAAATCATTTCTTTGTTTTCAAGTCTAAGGTTTGCAATCATTACTTGTTCACTAAAAACTCTTCTTGTAATTTGAGTTGGTTGACGGTCTGGGTAACAGCCAAACTCATCACATCTAGATGGTCCTGGGAATACTTCCCTTTGAATCTCGTCAACTGAGACTTTTGCATAGCCTAGACCACTTTTAGTATCAACGTAGAATTTACTCGATGTAGTATGCATTTCATAACTTGGTTGAATTCTTGTATCCAAAATAGTGATAACTTCAGCTGCTACTGCTGTGAAGCTTGTTAGTAGTAATGATAATAGAATGAACTTTTTCATTTATTCCTCTTTTTGTTAAATGTTTAGTATTTATATTTTTTTATTCTTTCGCTATAACTACTTCCAGCTCGCCATTTAAATTCTTTTTTAGCATCTTTAAGCTCTGAGTAATTCCATTTGTTTTGAACATAGTTTGTTTTTCCAGATTCAAAGTTTTCTTCTGTATATGTATCTAGTCTCACTGGTGAAGAGTAATTTTGGTTTGTGTATCCAAAAGCAAGAGATCTTAGATCTAGTTCATTATAGTAATACATTGGAGCGATAGTATAAAAGCAATACGCGGTTTTGTGATTAAGATCAACTTCCGCAATAGAATTCGCCTTGTGACATTTTATATCTATAGAGTCATGCTTATCCATTCCAAAACTTTTGTATTGAGTTTGGAGTCTATCATATTGTGCTCCTCCAGCTCTCCTCATATCTCTTTCGATCATAGCTTTTCTTGCTTTCCACAGAAGCTCTCCACGTACAGTAAGTCCTTCAAGCCATTCATCGATTGATGCTGGACGCTTAGTCAGGTTCCATGCTTCATTTGGTGAGTATGGGTATTGAGCATCGTAAGCTAAAATCAGTTCTTTATCTAGTACCTGATATTCACCATTAGTAAGTTTTACTAGGGGAGCTACATGGTAGTCCCATGTTTTATTGTAACCAAGCATTTTGTAGATTCGTCCATCAATTACACCTTTTAGGCCACGCTTATTCATTTTGGCAACACCATCAATTTGGCGGTTAAACTTATTTGTATAGTGTATGAAAACTTTCGCAGATTTCACGCGGTATAGATCGGCCATATCAAAGGTCCAGATTTGAGCTCTTCTGTAACAGTCTTTACCGTCCATACTGTCATTCATATTATTCCACATAGTCATCATTTTTGACTCAGTGACCGGAGTCATGCTGTAGCCTTCCATTGGATTCGCTGGCTGTACCATTTTATCTGGAAGTAAGACCAAAGGACTTTCTGGTATATTTCCCCCGTTCGAGAGAGCTTGCGTACTAGCAAGACAGGCCATAGCGCTGACCATCAAAAGATGCTTCATAATATTCCCCTATTTTTAGCAATTTATACTCTTTCATATATTGCTGGGATCACCACTTAGCAATATTGAAGGTTTATACTGTAATCTTTTTAGGTGCGCACTGCGTAGTATAGTTAGTTTTCGAGGGACATTTGAGCTGTTGATTGAAATAAAATAAAAAGCATGACAAGAAAGTCGGGCTTTTTATATGTCTAGACCTTTAAAGAATAACCTTTTTTCTCTAAGTATTGGGTCGTTACTGATAATTTGTTTCCAAGTCCAAGTTTGACCAATTCATCTTTGACTGAACCAAGCTCACTCTTATCAAACCAAATACCATTACAAGTTATACAAATATCAACTTTTGTTCCAGAGTCTTGAGTTATTTTAGTCTCTACCAGTCTATTGTTTACACATCTTGGACAGGCCATTTCTGTAAGTTTTGCCTGGGTAGGCTCGGGAATATTTTTTTGATGCTCAGATATATATGTTGCGAATTCACCCTCATCTGCCCATATTCCAAGACAGCTATCATTACAAAAGTCAAAATCTACACCTTCATGTGAAAAATGAGTAAGTTTTTTGTCTGTACAACGAGGGCAGTTTAATTGAGTCATAAATATCCTTTAATAATTTATATACAACTATTATAGGAAAATTCTTGTTTTAAGCAAGAAGGACTTTTTTTAAAGAGCAACACTGAATTTACCAGGTTTTTTATCTACATTTAATGTAAAAACGAAGTCTTTTATTCCCAGGCCATTTGGGTGTTGAATAAGAATCCATTTCTTACTAACTAGACCTGGTGGTACTTGGAAATTTGTGTACAGGTGATTTTTGGGAAATAGCTTCACTCTTTCTATGTCAGTAATTGTGTCAGAGATCTTATTGAAGTCATTAATTAAGAGGGCACCTGTAGCAACAGACAAATAGAGTTTTGAATTTGCGATATTACCTGACTGATCATTACTGCCTGCTGCAACGACCGCACCTGCTGCAATTATGCCTAAGATCATTTCTGTATTTTGTTTATCAACAGCGATTTTATCTTGAATAGACTCTGATCATTCATTATACTTATTTCCAAGTATAACCTTTATAATTTTCTCATCGGCCAAGAGGTTAAATTTACTGATATCAATCCAGTTGTCGCTTTTATTGCCGAAATCAATCTGGATAAAAGAGAAGTGCTTTGTACTAAGCTCTCTATTAAGTTTTGCAGTCATTTTTATTTCTTGTTTTGTATTTAATCTTGTTTGTTGTTTGTTATCACTTAAATCTTTGACCTCTTTACCTGTTTGATAACTCGCACATGAAGTTAGAATTACAATTAGCGCTAAGCCTATAATTTTAGACATAATATTCTCCTTATTAAAGTATTAACACCTTAGTTTCTTTCTTATGAATATAATGCTTTGGTCAATTTTTTGTCAATTTAAAGTCCATTAAACTTCTTTTCTTCGAACTGACCAGATAAAGCCATCATACCAAAAGTGAAGTATTGAAGTTGTGAGCCAGAATGCTCCAAAAATAGGGAGATTATTGGTTATGTCAAAAGTAATTGATTCTGTACTGAGTCTCAATAGTGCAAGCATAAAGATTGAAGTTCCGACGATAAAGATTCCGAAAATATAACTATAATTTAACTTAGTGAGTTTTAATTTTTTAATTATATTTTTCTTTTCCATAAACCAAATAATTGCAAAGTATTGTATCGAGTGATAAAGATTTCCGATAATGAGAGCCTCAATAATTGAGTAATTGCAAACCGTAAATATGGTGACTCCGCCAGTAAGTGTATAGATTAACACCTTGTTTGAAGATATTTTATATCCTCCTTGAACTAATTTATAATACCTATAGGTGTAAAACAGAATATAGCATATTCCAATTAGGACCATGGGAGAAACAAGCTTTGGAGCTAGCTCATAGATAATTTGTGTATAACTACCAAAAACTTCTAACTCTTTTACAAATTCATCGTGCGGAAGAATCATCATCCTAGTTATGTGTGGATAGTATTCAATAAAGAAACAGAGTCCCATATCAAGTCTGCGTCCAACGAGAGGATTATTCCCTAGTTTTGAGTCGTATATACGACCAAGCCCAAATGTTTGAAGTGCGGAGTGCATTTCATCCCAGATATATGTAATCGGAATGACGAGAAGATATAAATTATTATTAAGTGCAAGTGCTAAAAAAATTACTATTGGGATCAAGGTGAATCGGATCGGATATTTAGAATAGACTGTTTGATTAAAATGGCTTCTGACAAATACTAAAGTTACATGCATGAAAATGATAAAACTTGCGCCGCTAATAAGCCATACTGGAGTGTTTGGCGGATTTAGAAAAGATTCTCCAGGATTTCTCATTGGGACAATTGCTGCTACAAAACAAAAAGCAATAAGAGGAATATATATAAGAAATAAACGATCATATAATTTACTTCGAATATAGTATGAATCACTCAAGTTTATATCCTTAGTTTTTTTGATCGGATTTGAAGCAGGAACTCGGTGCTATTTTTTTTGCAAAAGACTCAGAGCTGGAGTACATAGTACCCTTATGATTCATAAATGTGGAGTCGACCCTGTTAAGGTCAAGGGGGCGGTGGTGATAGTCACTATTATATCCACCGGCTTCTGATTGTATAATAGAACTAGCTGCGAAATCCCATATGCTGCCTCCACCGTCTGATTTTTTAGGGTGTTTATAGTAAATGGCAGGTGCAAATTCAATTGTAGAAATACCATTCATAACAGCTCCACCTAGATGGAGTAGTTTAACTTCATTGAAGCCAAGTTCTAAAGCATTTCTCTTTAAGAGATCTATTTCTGAATCATAATTTTGTAGTATAAGAAAGCTTTGATCGTAAAGTAGAGTTAAATGATTGTTTTCCGATTTGTTTAAGTGAAACTTTGAGTCATTTTTAAAAGCTCCATTTCCTTTGATAGCGTAGTAGAGGTCTCTTGTTCTTGGATTAAATACAACTCCAATAATAGGTTCTCCCTTTTTTGATACTAAAGCAATTGACGTGCTATAACCGTCTTCATTTTTACTAAAGGATAATGTTCCATCTAGTGGGTCAATACACCAGAAGTAGTCCTTCTCTAGTCTTGAATTATCGTCAGCGCATTCTTCTGTCAGTAATCCAAGATCATACTGTTTTAATGTAGGATAAAGTATCTCTAGTATTATTGATTGTGCATCATGATCTAATTGAGTGACCACAGAAGATGCAATATTTTCTCCAGCAACTTTGTGTTTCAATTCTAAATTTGCTCCATTTGTGTTTGCTATTATTTTTCCGGCAGCTAAAGCAGCTTTCTTTGCCTTTTGAATAAGACTAGTTAAGTCTTCAATTGTTAGATGCATTGGAGAACCTTTTTGATCACTTTCTGTGAGTAAGAGTTTAGTTTGTGATGTCCAGGAGACCATCCTTCTAGGAAGCGATAGAAGTCACAGCAAGCATATTTATAAAGATCTCTCCACTCTTTCTCCAAGAGAGAACTGTTCACTTGTGGGTGATGTACTTTAATTGAACCTATTAATTTATTAAAATAGTAATCAACACATAATTGTTCGCTATTTTGCAGTTCACTTTCATTATATATGCTACTTAGAAAGTAGGCTAAATCTTTTACACCGACTCCTCCGCCAACATACTGAAAATCAACAGCGCTAACTTCAGATGCATTAAAAAGGAAATTTGCTAATTTAGCATCTCCGTGAACTATGGTTTGGAATTGAGAGGCGTTCAATTTTTGATTTATCAGTGGCGCCGCTTTCTTTAAATCAGAGTTTTTTAAGGCCAGCAACTCATCCGGTCTTGTATCAAGGTGCCAATATGTTCCAACAGTCCAGAGCCCCTTGGGACTGATACCTAGGTATTTTGCGTGAAATAATGCCATCCACTTTATGCATAATTTTATTTGTTTCCAGTTAAGTGTAACTTTAGGTTCAAAGCCTTTTTCTTTTAAATCCTCTAGGATGAGGTAGATTGTATTATTGCAGGTTTGGCTTGAAATATATTTAGGTGAGTGCGCACCTTGAATAATATGATTATATTCTTTGTACCAATTCATTTCAACTTGGTAGGATTTTACTTTTCTTTCGTGAGAAAGGTCAGAGTTCCAGCCTTTTGGGTGATCTTTTTGGTTCGGAAAATTAATTTGTTTAACAATGAGTGATCCATTATCTAGCTTAACCCTAATAAGTTTTCCGTATTGACTCCAAAGATCCTGAATCAACTCCTCATTTAGGACGAGATTAGAGTCAGTATGAGATAGGAGGCTAAGTTTAATTTTTTCATCCATACAATACTTTATTGAATCTGAGGCTTAAGGACAAGTTCAAAGTCTTATCTGATGGCATTAAGGGGTCACCTTACAGTGACCAAAAGTCCCTAGGGCCATTTTACCCTCTTACATTAACTATCATTATTTGATTTTCTTATGTTCATTTTTATAACTTCTTCTAACATCATCCACGTGTTTTATATGGCTTAGTTTTGTTTTCCACATTTTATATCATCACTTTTAATGGATTAGTTTTATTGGCATTTTAATTGCTCTATTAAGTTTTAAACTAGTATAAGAACAATGATTGTTCTGGAAACAAGGGGAATACAAAATGGGTGTATCATTACGGCCAACGGCCAAATCATTACTACTAGGTACTGCACTTTCATTAATCGTGGCAGGTCCATTTGCGAACGCTAAGGCCAATGCAGGAGAAGTACAAGAAATTACTCAACAGGTTTCAACATATATTGAAAGGGGAGATAGCCTAAATATTGTTCAAGAACTAAATCTAAAACAAAGTCTTCGAAATGGAGACAGTATCTTAAAAATTAGTGTTAAGGCACAGGCGACAGGTATGAAATCTGGTATGAAGCTTATGGTTAATGGGACAGTCCAGGAAAAGGTACAAATAAATGGTCAGATGCAGGTAGTTTCTTTTAATATGCCTATGATTGCGAATGTTCAAAGTTTAGCACTTGCCGGAAAAGGGCTATTTGTTAAAAAAATTACCGCTCAAATCGAGAAATATCAAGCACCAAGAGGTGGGGGGAACGGTCAACAAGGTGTCATCAAGGTCCAGTTGAATCAACTTATCACTGGTGGTGATACTCTTAAAGTTAAACAACTTGTAAATATTCATACTGGTCAGAAACTTGCCGGAAAGCAAGTTGCTAAGATTGTCTTAAGAGGACAAATATTAACGAGAGGTATAAAAGTTCAATTGCTTGTGAAGGGAAATCCTGTGGGAATGCCTCAGAGACTTAGATCAATTGACGGAAATAAACTAGTTATTCAAGTTCCACAACACGTCTCAACTAAAAAGGGAGCACTACAAATACAGGTCATTCGAGGACAAATGCATGTAAGTATGATGAAAGTAAAGCTATCTAAACAAGGATCAGCACAAAACTCGACTGTTATTGCCAATGTTTTTCAAAGAACATTTCGAGGCGAATACTTAAGTTTGAAGCAACTACTAAGTAAGGCAAATGTGCATGTAAACTCAAACCAGCAAGTTGAAAGTATTAAGGTTATTGCAAGTGGTAGAGGTGCTCTAAAGGTCATTTCTAACTGGAATCAAGTCGGTACGCTTCAAATTACAGGTCCTGGGAGTGTGGATCAAGTACAACTTCATAGCTCTCTAAGTACAGTCGGAAATATCGAATTAAAAGTAGAAGGAAGAATGATTATTGAACAAGTAATTGTGAAATTGAAAAACGCAAGATCTAACAGATGGAGAGGATGGGACAACTAGTCTTTAACTAAAATCAATAATTAATAAAGCCCCTAGTCGTATAGGGGCTTTTTTTATATGACTATAATCTAAGGCTTTTTCTAATATTATATTCAAGCTGATCTAAGCTTGGCGTAAAGCTTTTAACATTTTTAGTACTTACAGGATCTTTTCCAAGCCACTGAGAAATAATCTTAATAGCTTTTGCTTTATCTTTAGCTTGTAGTTTTGTAAAGTTTGCGCTGTGGTTTCCAGCTGGTACAGAGAACTTATAAGTATTCTTACCGTTAACCCCTATAGGATACTCTGCTGCAGTCCAAGGATCAAACTCACCATACACATACATAATTTCATCAGCATCATTTAATGCCCATTCCTGTATTGCTCTCATAGATGTATTTGAATAAGGAATCTCCACTCCGTGTGGGGTGTATTGTGATACCGAAAATTCAAACTGACGAAGTTCCTCAAGGTGATAAGAAATATTGTCTGGTCCTCCTAGCTCAGTTGCTGACTGGTAAAAGTAAGCAACAAAACGTTGAAGATCTGAATCTGCATAGCCTGTAACTTCAGCTAGCTTTTGAAAGAAATCATAAACTGCTTGAGTATCATTTAATGCAGGAAGGTTGTTACAAGTTTCCGGGTTTCCGTATTGCCAAAAGTAAAAATGAGCTTCAAGTACTGAATGCTCATAAGCCACTTCTTTACCACCCAGTTGAGTATAAGTTCCTTCAATGCTTGGTAAGAATTGATCTCTATTTTTAAGTAAGATTTGTTGCATTGTCTTTATACTCTCACGACATGACTTGTACTTGTCTCCGCCAACATTATCTAGAAACTTATTGTATCGTTGATCAGAGGTACTAAATGATAGTGGTGCAACGTCTGCTACAGTACCAACAAGATCATTTGGGTAGAAATATCTATGGTATGTGGATGTCATTCCACCCTTACTTGCACCAGTATTTATCCAAGGTTTAGCGTAAATCTTCTTGAATGTTTCAGTGATTTTATGGAAGTCATCTGCAGATTGCTTTATATTCAAAAAGCTCCAGTCTGGATTCGATGGAATCGATTTCTCAAAGTACCTATGCTCAATTTGTAATTGATTTGTGCCAAAAACTCTTGCTATATGAGCGAGTCTAACTCTAAAAATACTATATCCACTTGTTTGAAGTAGCATGGGCTCTTTTGTATTTAAGTGAGTAAGGACAATTCTCTGTTGAAACTGTTGACTAGTTGGATCTTTATGGTCCATTAGTTGATTGATGACCATGTCGAAGACTAGGTTCCCATCATTGTCAGTAGCTGTGTTTGTTATTGTTACTTCGCTTAAGCATTCTATTTTTTTAGTGATATTTGTTGTCGCGGCTATACATCCTTCTTCTGAGGCATATGCGAAAGTACTTGAAATGAGTAAGCTAACTACTAAAAAGCTTTTTAAGTTGACCATTTAATTCTCCTCTTATTATTAATGACTTAAACCATATGGAGACTTAATTAGCAAAAATCATTGTAAATTATTCGTATTTTCAAAAAAATAAACAAACAATTCAAGGTACTTAGAGTGTTATCCGATAAATTACTTATGACAAATTTGATCTTAATATTTACTATTTTGTTTTCGTTACAGGCGCAAGCTCAGCTTAAGTGCTCTGATATATTCAAACCAGCTGAACTGCTTACAAAGCAAAGCTCTTTGGATGATAGGTACCTATCAGGAATTGGTTTTTCTTACGGAAAGCGCTCAAATTATATCTCTTCAGAAAAAGAGTATAAGCAAAGACTTTTTAGTAAGCTGCACGATTATAATTATAGTGTTCGTGACAGAGCATTTAAGAAAGCACTCAAAAAAAATAAGTTATATGGTGATTATGAAAACCTCACACTTACAGAGATTGAGCTCATTTCAAACTCTTATCTTTTTGTTGATCTGCCTCATGCTTTAGATGACTTATTAAAAGTAACCAAAGGGAAAGGCTCATACGTTGATTTTGCATTTACTTATGGTGATGATGCATTAAAGAATTTTCTTTCAACTAGAAAGTATCTAAAATCAAAGTCACCCGCTTATAATGTTAATACCCTTAAAAATATTCATAAAAGATTAATGAAAGGTGGTATCGATGATATCGATAACACTGAGCTTGGAGTGTTCCGAGAGCAAACAGTATACTTTCAAATGTATGCTGAGGACGCTATACCTCCTGAACAATTAAAAAAATTATTGTCAGGAAATCCCTATCTAACATTTAGTAATCAAAAATCCACTTCTAAGGGACTCGTTTACGGTGAAATGCTATATCCGTCTGTGGAAAATCTTACTGATGGAGTTATTCAAAAAGTAAAAAATGTTAATTCTGGGCTTGCTAAAGAGTTAGTCGACTATCGTACTATTGAAGATAAGATAGCGACGGTTAAATCAAAGTTAAGACAAAACCAAACGAAAGCAGAAAAAGAAAAACTTCAAAAGTCTCTCGATAAACTGAAAGAACGTCATGATGAGCTTGTAGATAATACATATGTTCTAAATAAAAAAATGATCACATCATTAGTTGATGAGAACATGGAATGGTTTACTCGTGCTCGCTCGCAGTTGGGAGAATTAGATTCATATGAAAAAATTCGAGCCTTTTCCGATTTAGCTGCTGAAGCTCATCGAAATATGATTTCTATTCATCCTTTTGTAGATGGCAATGGTAGGACAATGAGAGAATTCTCAATCTACTTTGCCTTTGAAAAGGATGGAATCACTGCTCCAAGAGTTCTTTTTCCTGATGGCGATATTATGCTGCCACTTGAAAAATACCAGGATATGATTTGGAGTGGAGTTGTTGCTAACGTAAGGTTTAAAGATGATATGCTTTATCGTCTAAGACATGGATTAAGTTTTAATAATTCAGGTCATATTTTTTTACCACCTCCATCTAGGCCACTGTCAGTTTCTCTTAAAAAGTCTTCAAGTACTGTAAGGAAAAGTTCAGGAAAGTATACTTATCTCCCATCGGATTATTACAGAGAATTTGTTGCTCATGCACTTAGCAAGGATAAATCATTACTAAAACGTCTCAAGAATGATTTTTATAATGTTAGTGAAGAATTAAAGTTAAAAGCAAAAGGACTCTTTTCACAAGATCATATTATGTATAATCATACTAAGAGAGGGATGGAGAAAGTTGCTTTAGAGCCAGTCACAGATACATTTGTAGAGTTTTATAAAAGAACAAGTTATAGCGATCCAACCTTTTATAAAGAAAAAGTCAGAAGGTTTTATGATAAAGATCAGGTCATTTGGCGTGGTCTGGCCGATACCGAGAATATTCCGACTCAATCCGAAATCCTAGATAATTTCAGGGTTTTTAATTTTCATATGGCCTCAAATGAAGTCTTAGGAACTGCAAACAATAATCAAAAATCTATCATCAGAGCGGCAGAAAAAGACTTCAAAAGATATAATGATGATCTTTTTGCAAATGATGATTCTCTTATTACCATGGCCAAAGATCATTCTGAAACTGGGTCTTTGTATGGAAGAAGCTACGGCTACTCAACCTCTAAAGATAGGAAGGTAGGTAAAGCTTTTGCTATGGGAGCGATGGTTGTTGCTGACTATGGTAAGCATATGGACTTTCAACACCTACTTCAGAGTAGAGTTCTAGTAGGTCAGATGAAATCTGTAAAAGATGTTGATTTAACAACTCTGAGACAAGTTCGTAAAAAATTCTCTTATAAATACGGCCGTCAGCAAGAAGTTATGGGGATTGGCGTTGCTGATCCTGATGCCATTATGATTGTTCAGACGCTTGACGAAAAAGGTAAGGCGATTAAGACCTATTTAAGGGACTCAGATAAGCCTAATCTCATTCGTGTAATTGAGGGAGAGGTCACTGTTGGTAAAGCGGTAGATGAATCAAAGGTATTAAAAATAATTGATTTAAATAAAGTCTAATTCTGTGGTTTAATTACATATGAAAAACTTTCTTCAAAAATCACTTAATATTGGAGTTTCTAAGAACAAGCCTGTTAGTTTGATTCACTTTCTAACGAATCAATGTAATGCCAGGTGCCCTCATTGTTTTATTGATTTTGATGATGAAACGGCGCAATCAGATAAATTATCTCTTGAAAGTATTAACAAGATGACCAAGTCCATGGGCCCTCAACTTATGAACGTTAACTTCACTGGTGGCGAGCCATTTCTTGATACTGATATTGAGACTATATGTGAATACTATCTCAAAAATACTTCGATTGATTCGATGTTCTTTTCAACTAACGGTGCAATGACTTCAAAAATCATTAAAATAGCAAATCGATTATCAAAAGCTTACCCTAAGGTGATTTTTACTTATTCCATTTCTATTGACCATATTGGTGATAAACATTCAGATTATCGACGTGTAAAAAAACTATATGAAAAAGCGATTGATTCTTATCGAAAACTAATTGAAATAGGAAAAAATGTACAAGCCAATGTAACAGTAACGGTTTGTGATTTTAATGTGGATGATATTGAGGAAATATTTAATGAGTTATATATAAATGAAAAAGTACATTCTATTACTGCTAATGTTGTAAGAAATGAAGGTGTTTATCTTATTAATAAAGATAAGGCCTCTGCCATAAATCATGCTTATAAAAAATTAGTTGATCTGATTCTAAGTAATGATCTTCAGTATAAAAATGATAATTTCTTAGCCAAAATGATGAATGAAAAAGAAAAAGTTATGTATAATTATTTGTTAGATAACTTTTTAAATCCACACTATGTACTACCATGCCATGCTGGGGCAGGGCTATTAGGAGTCATTTATCCTAATGGAGATGTATACCCTTGTGAAGTACTTGATAAGAAGATGGGTAACCTTAATGACTTTGATTTTAATATCCTAGAACTATGGGCGAAAAATCAAGAATTAAGAAATTGGATAAAAGATACGAAGTGTCACTGCACATATGAGTGTGCTTGGAGCTATAATATTCTTTCTTCACCAAAACATATGGGTAAACTTGCTTTAAAGGGTATTCTTTAATGAATATTGCTGAGCAGGTTAGCGTTGTTATCCCTGTTAGATTCATTGATGCGTTTACTAGGGTAGCTATCTCGGAGCTTCATCGTATTTATCCCGGTATTAGTATCTATATTATTTCCGACGAAGTAATTGATTATACTGATTATGAGATTATACAGATTCTTTCTCCCTCAAATAACCTTAGTGATAAGCGTAACCTTGGTGTGGAAAGTGCCTCTACTAAATATATAGCCTTTCTTGACTCCGATGCTTATCCCCATGAGGGATGGTTAGAGACTGCGGTTACGTTTATGAACTTACGTGATGACGTTGGAGGTGTTGGAGGTCCAAATTTAGAATATAAAAAATTAAACTTAGATCAATCAATACCAATTCTTGCCTATAGAAGCATACTTCTAAACGCTGAGCCTACACTTCCAATGAAAGAGAAAACTATGGAAGTCAATTTTATTATTTCATGTAATTTTCTTTTCAGAAAAGACGAGTATCTAGAACTTGGAGGGATGAATCCAAATATTTATACTGGTGAAGATATTGAGCTATGTTTTAAATATAAAAATAATAATTTAAAGCTGTATTTTCTTGAAGATATGAAGGTTAGTCATAAGCAAAGAATGTTTGTAGGTTTTCTTAAGCAACGTTTTGTTTGGGGACAAAGTGTTTTTACCGTTTTAAAATATGTTTATCCAACCTATTTAATTTCAGTCCTTCCTTTTATCGGCGTCCTTATAAACTTGGGACTCATAACATATGATATTTTTAATAGTAGTTTTTATTTTTTTAGCGCCATCATAGTCTATTGTCTTATTATCTTTCTTGAATGTATGAGACTTACATTTAACCCAAAAAAAATATTGTTGATTTATCCATACCTGTTTTGTTCACTCTACGCTTTGGGATGGGGAACTTTATATGCATTATTCTTTGGTGATATAAATAATAACTATAAAATGTATCAAAATAAAGAATAAGCTTATTTATAAAAGGGCATGGACTTACCCTTTCTGATTGTTGCGAAACTTTTGAATGCAGATGGGTTGTAGGCCCCGAAGACTAAGAAACACATTAGCATTGATGATTTCAAACTTGAATAAATATTAAGCCATCTCAAACCAATCGTTATTGACTCAGATTGATAATCAATATAATGCCAGAAAAAACTGGGGTTGAATAAGATATCACCGTCAGATAAATTAGCTTCATATAGATCGAGGTACTTTACGATCTTGTCATTTTTTATCGCATCATCGCTTAAGTTTAATTCACTTGTTAGAAGTGGACCACCGTTAGCTATGGGTTTAACTACAGGGTTTAGTGATGTTGGTAATATCCTCCATCTTTTCTTTCCAAGTAGTTGTATTGAGAAATTATTAGTCATGCCGGCATGTAGTGGTGTGAAGTTAGAATTACCACCAATAAAAAACTGATAAGAGGTTGTGAATGAAGGCCATGGAATATATTCTTTTAAAAAATTAAAATCAGCTTCTTCTCTTAGTTCTGGATAGTTTTGTAAGATATTGGCAACTCTCGCATTTTTAACTGAACCTGTTCGAATCTCTTCAATTGTTGTCGATAGCGTTTGAGCTTTCATATCTCCATGAGCTGTAATGACAGTTTCATCATTTCCAAAACGTTCAGAGAGAGTGTCAAGTGTCCAACTAGAGCATTGCCAATCCTTCGTAGCATCTTTGATGATAAGTGGTTTATTTCGAAGGTAGTACTTGAAAAAGAAATCTCTAGGAGTAATTTCTGTTACCTCATCAATTGGATAGATTTTTCCGGGACCAGTTTTCTGGAGGTATCTTAATAAGTAAGAGTTATAGTTAGTTTGTAAATTAAGAAAAAAGGTATTAAAAACAGATTTTGGCAGATAATTATCTAGCAGCCAGAATATATTTGCTATTTGTCTTTGGAGTATATGAAATCTTTTCATAACCCATTCTACCAAGGAGTTGGTCTATTTCAAGTATCAAGTATCAAATGTTGACTTTGTGTGTTATTTGATGATACTTACCAGGAATGAATGAAACATACGATTTAATCTGTGAGAGGATTCCATTTACTCGTAAAGACGAATTTATGAAGCTTATTACAAGAACTATCTATACAAGTAGCGATACCTCTAAGAGTACATATGCTATTCACGATAACGTCCTATTTAAACTCTCAGAGTTCTTAAAAGGATTTTCTCCTTTCAATAATGAACTTGGTAAAGGGAACTCCTATGAAGCTGCAGTTCAAGCTTTAATGATTGTTTTTGAGGAGTTAGGGGTCGATATTGAGAAAGAGGAATGTTTTATACTTTTCCATATAAAAGATTTAGGTAAGTTTCGCATGCGCGAAGAGAAGTTATATAAAGAACTGACTGAACTTTGGCATAAGCATAAAGATTATAAATTAACTGATAATGAATTCTCCAGGGCATTAAAAAATATGATGAGAATTGGAGTTATCGATTATAGAAGAGCGAACCTTCAAATTAAGCCATCATTCTTAATTCGATATAGAACAAGAAAGTTAAATGAGCGATTTTAATTCTTTTGGGTTCAGTTCCCAACTAAAAGCACAAATTCGGCTAAAAGGTTATGAAACTCCAACGCCTATTCAATCCCAGTCCATCCCCCATCTATTAAAGGGAAGAGACTTGCTTGGTATTGCTCAGACTGGCTCAGGTAAAACGGCAGCCTTTTCTTTACCGATCCTTCAAAGAATATTAGATAGTAAAATCACGATCGAATCAAACTGTGTTCGTTGCTTAATATTGGCTCCTACAAGAGAGCTTGCTTCTCAGATTGAAGGGAATATTAAGTTTTATGGCGAAAAAATGAACTTCACTTCAACAACAATTTTTGGTGGTGTTAGTAAATCAAAACAATTGGAAGCTCTTTCCGAGGGAGTCGATATACTTGTTGCGACACCAGGCAGACTTCTTGACCTTATAGAGGATGGCCGTGTTGATTTCTCTCAGCTAGATACTTTTGTTTTAGATGAAGCCGATACCATGCTTGATATGGGCTTTTTGAAAGATGTTAAAACAATAATTAGTAAGCTTCCAAAAAGTAAACATACACTATTGTTCTCAGCAACTATGCCACAGGCGATTGGAGAGCTTGCAGAGAGTTTATTAGATGATCCTCTCAAAATTTCTGTGGCGCCTGAAGCGACTACTGTTGAGACCATCAAACAGGAAGTTTATTTTATTGATAAAAAAGATAAGATGTATCTTCTATTAAATATTCTTGCTAAACCAGAAGTTAAAAGTGTTCTTATATTTTGTAAGACAAAATTTGGCGCAAATCGAGTAGTTGAGCAACTAGATATCTCAATGATTAAATCTGCTGCAATTCACTCTAGCAAATCTCAAAATGCTCGAGATAAGGCATTAGATTCTTTTAGAGCAGGAGAGATAAAGGTTCTAGTCGCAAGTGATATCGCTGCGAGAGGAATAGACGTTGATCATGTAACTCATGTCATTAATTATAATCTACCTGAAGACCCAAGTAACTATATTCACCGTATTGGCCGAACCGCTAGGGCCGGTCGAAATGGGCATGCTATCACTCTCTGTGTTATTGGTGAGCTGTCATTACTGAAAAATGTTGAAACAAAAATTGGTATATCTATACCAGTCATTCTGGATCAACCTTTCCATAAGGAATTTAGTCAGGACGCGCTTAATGAATTTAAAAAATCAAAGCCTGCTAAGAAGATTAAGAAAAATAATTCACATTCCAGACGTAGAAAGCGTTAGAGGATTAGATAAGATTGATCATGAAATGATCGCTCTATTAAAAGATTCCCGAGATAAGTCTTCCTAACATTCAATGTCACTAAAAAGATTATGAGTCGAACTCATTACTCCACCACTAACGGAATGTTGATATTCATCATTTAATAAAATCATAAAATCCAGCATTGTAGTAGTACAGTCTATAAGTAGGCCAAAGTCGTCACGCTCAGCTAAACAATTATATTCATATCTTGTTGAATTCTGAAGAACAACTTCAGCTCTTTGTCCTCTAACCGAAATGTTAATATTACTTGTTGAATCATCTTTAATATCACATTCATAACTTCTTGCAGATGCCAGAGGTGATGTCAGTAATGATAGCAATGTCAGTATTAATAGTATTTTCATATAGACTCCATTTCCTCTATTTTATAGTTATAATAAAATAAGGATAGATGGGGAATTAACCTCCATAAACATCGAATATTATTAAGGTTGTCTTAATAGCCTTAAATTTTCGCTGCTAACCGAACGCCCTGATCTATGGCACGTTTAGCATCAATTTCTCTTGATTCAAAAGCACCACCTATTAAGTGACATGGTTTAGTAGTACTTTCAAGGAATTCATTATAAAGCACATTGTCTGAAAACTGTCCTGCACATAAAATAATATGATCAACATCTAGTACTTTAACTTGATCATTCTGTTTATAATGAAGGCCTTTATCATCAATCTTAATGTATTCTAATTCGCCAAGCATGGAAATTTTCTTATCCTTAAGAGATTGGCGGTGTATCCATCCTGTAGTTTTTCCAAGGTTCTTGCCGTGTTTTGTCTTTTTTCTTTGTAGTAAGTAGATTTCTCTAAAGCTAATTGGCGTTTGTTTTTTCTTGATAGCACCAGCATTTTTAAAGTCTTTATCAATTCCCCATTCATTAAAGAATGCATCTATATTTAAAGAACTTGGTTCATGCTCGGGATTATGAGCTAAGAATTCAGCAGCATCAAATCCAATACCTCCAGCGCCAATAACGGCCACTTTCGCTCCCGCAATTTTCTTACCTAGTAACAGATCTGGATAGGAAATAACTTTTTCATTTTCTATTCCTGGTATATCTGGAATTCTGGGTTTAACTCCAGTGGCAAAAATATATTCATCAAAATCAGAGTTAAGTAAATCTTTTGTGACAGTTGTGTTGAGGTGAAGTTTTATATTATACTTTTGGATTTGAGCTAAAAAATATCGAATGGTTTCTCTAAACTCTTCTTTCCCTGGTATCTCTTTTGCAATATTAAATTGTCCACCAATTAAAGATCCTTTTTCATAAATAGTTATATCATGACCCCTTGAAGCTGCTTCTATAGCAAAGGATATTCCAGCCGGGCCCGCACCTATAATGGCCAATTTTTTTAATTGTAATGACTTTGTATCAAAATCTGACTCGTGACAAGCTTTAGGGTTTACCAAACATGAAGCAATTTTATTTTCAAAAACATGATCAAGACAAGCTTGATTACAGGCAATACAAGTATTAATTTCTTTGGATAAATTATTCTTGGCTTTATTTACAAAATTAGGATCGGCCAAGAACGGACGCGCCATTGAGATCATATCTGCTTTTCCAGACTTTATGATTTCATGACCATCTTCAGCTGTATTAATTCTATTCGTTGTTATTACCGGAATTGATATTTCCTTTTTCACTCTTTCAGTAATCCACGTAAATGCCGCTCTTGGAACCATTGTTGCAATCGTAGGAATTCTTGCTTCGTGCCAACCGATTCCAGTATTAATGATGTTTACACCCTCTTCTTGTACTTTTTTTGAAAAAGTAATCACTTCATCAAAAGTCATACCTTCATCAACAAGGTCTAACATTGAAACTCTAAATATAATAATGAAGTTAGTTCCAACTTTTTTTCTGACAGCTCGTATAATTTCAAGAGCAAGTCTCATCCTGTTTTCAAGTGTCCCACCATACTTATCGCTACGATGATTTGTTTTTGGTGTTAGGAATTGATTTATTAAATATCCTTCAGATCCCATTAACTCAACACCATCATATCCAGACTTTTTTGCTAGATTCGCCGAGTTCGCAAAGTCATATATAGTTTTCTTAATACCTTTTCTAGATAGTGCCCTTGATTTGAATGGTGATATAGGTGATTTTGTACTAGATGCAGATACACCTAAAGGGTGATAAGCATAACGGCCAGTATGAAGAATCTGCATACAAATCTTTGCGTCATATTCGTGGACTGCGTCTGTAATGATTTTATGCTTCTTTACCTGCCAAGGAAAGCTTAGTTGACAGGAAAGGGGGTGTACTCTGCCCGCAAAATTAGGTGCTATTCCCCCTGTTACTATCAGACCAACTCCGCCTTTTGCTCTTTCTGCGTAAAACCTTGCTAGTTTGTTAAAACCATCTTTTGCTTCTTCTAATCCAGTATGCATGGAGCCCATTAAGACTCTATTCTTGATCGTGGTAAAACCGAGGTCTAGGGGAGAAAACAAATCAATATTAGACATAAAAACCTTTTTTATTTAACTATACCGAATCTATTAGATGGCATCAATATGATTTTAAGCTATATCTTGATAGTTTGCGATTATTATTATTTTGCGACACCCTGTGTGTGAACAGAGAACAATTTCTTTTTTATAGTTTTTGGCAGATACATTCAATGTTCCGCAGTGTGGACAGTCAAACTGATAGAATAAGAGCATTTCTCCAGTCTGTGCATTAACTCTCATATTGTCTTCAATACTTAGAATGGATCTTTCAAGATTTTTTTTTGTCAATTAGACCTCAATGCACAAATGTGACACATTAATTTCGGCTAGAATTTTGATTTACTAAAGAGTTAATTAAAAATATTCTTATAGACATATTTTAATCCAAAAACAGAATTTATTGTCTAAAGGTGACTAAAGAAATATAGTCGTTATCTATGACAAGAAATAAATCAAATTTAGTTACGACAAATCAAGTTGGTATTAATGAAGGCTTAAGTTTACTGAATGTTAGGTATACACTAGATAATTTTAAGAAACCCATACCTGACTTTTCAATTAAAATATTTGAGGAGATTTGGGAATGGATCAAATCTAATAATAATAAATCACTTGTTATTGATGTTGGGTGTGGAGTAGGAGAGAGTTCATATCATCTTGCAAATAAATATAAAAATGACCTTGTCATTGGTATTGATAAATCTCTAGTCCGTATTTCTAAAAACAATACATTTAAAAAGAATCCCCCGGCCAACTTAAAGATTGTGCGAGGTGATATTATTGATATCTGGAGATTATTCTATAAGTATAGAGCAGAGTTTAGTATAAAGAAACAATACATTCTCTATCCTAATCCTTGGCCGCTTAAACATCATTTTAAAAAGCGTTGGCATGGTCATCCTGTATTCCCATTTATTCTCGCTTTAGAGACTCCAATAGAACTCCGGACAAACTGGAAACTATATCTAGAAGAATTTTCTTTTTGTTTGAATTTAAGGAATAAGTCCTTAGCAAGTATTGAAGGCTATAGTCCTAAGGTTATTGTTACACCTTTTGAAAGAAAGTTTTGTGAGTCAGAGCATGAACTCTTTAGACTAAACTATAAGCCCCTATAAATTTTTTTAAATAAAATAAGGGCGCATTAAGCGCCCTTATTATTTATGATATATATTTTTAATTCTACTCAGTTCTTTTTTCCTTGATTTCACCCTTAGCATCTTTTAGCTCTTTAGGATTAAAAGAGTTTTGAACATAGTTTCTACCATTTTGATAATTTTCTTCAGTGTGTACTGATAGCGCCGGAGGTGCAGCGTAGTTACTTCCTGTTTCTCCGTAGGCTAAATAACGTAAGTCCATTTCATTGTAATAGTACATAGGTGCAACTGAGTAAAAACACCATGCTGTATCGTGGTTTTTATCCACTTCGGCAATAGAGTCAACTTGCTTACATGTAATGTCGATACTGTCATTACCAACCATCTCTAGTTTACTCATAGTACTGTTAATTTCATTAACTTCTGTTTGGTATTTTGCTATTTTTTTCTTGTACTTCTTAATGCTCGATTTAGATGAAGTATTACGTAGTTTACTTTTGTTTTTTGCTAGTTTTTCTTCAGCTTCAGCTTTATCATTAAGAAGTTCTTGTTTTCTAATCTTCCAAAGAATTTCACCTCTGACTGTAAGAGCTTCAACCCACTCTGAAGGTGACGCAGGTCTCGTGTATAAGTTCCAGGACTCTTGATCCGTGTACGGGTATGATGCATCGTAAGCAAGGTCAAGGTAGCGGTCTACAACAACATCTTCATTCTCAATTGATAGCATTGGGGCCACATGGTAATCCCAAGTAATATTCGATCTAAACATGCCAATATCTCTTTTACTAACACCATCAACAGAAAAGAATTTTCTTTCGAACCAACCCATTTTTCCGCGTCCCATATTATCTAGTTCACGGTTAAATTTATTTGTGTAATGAATGAAGATCTTTGAAGAATCTACATTTCTTTTTTGCTTCATGCTGTAGGCCCATAGATGTGCCCGTCTATAACAGTCCTTACCTTTAAGATCAGTACGCATTTCACTCCAAATACGAGTTAACTCATTTTCAGAATGATCAGATGGCGTGTAATTTGTCATCGGTGAGTAAGGTGCGGCCATAACCGCGGAGGATAAGCTTAAAGTAGCTATTGTTCCCAATAAAAATGCTTTCATATCTAGACCCCTTATATGAAAAATATAATTTAAATTTAACTGTGGGGGTTATAGCATAGGTAGAATTTTTGAGGAGTTAAAATGACTAGTTGTGTAAAAAATATAATGCGGCGAGTACTTTTTCGAATTTAACTCTGACGGCCTTGTGATAATAGGATGTTAGACCCTTTTCATGTCAATGCAGATTTTATCATCAGTGCTATCATTATTACCATTATTAATCTCTATTTCCTTGATGAAGTTATCACTTACTCCATAGAGCTGAAGGTAACTGTCGCCGCTCTCAAGGGTACCAGAACCACAGTTTTCAAACTGAATACCATCAAAGTTTTCACATTGAATAAAAGGACCTGGTCTAAGAACTGTTATTCTATAGCTAGAGCCTCTTACAGTTATATAGTCTCCGTCAAAAGAGACCTTAACGCTACAATTCCTATCTGTTGCTATATTCTTACCAGTATATGTTCCATTTTCAAGAGTATATGCATAAGAAGATAGTGAACCAACTAGTAATAGAGTAAACAAGATAAAACTTTTCATATACTTCTCCAGTAAGAATTAAACTGTCTGTATTGTGTCAGTTTAAACGCCATAATACAGTTCGTTTGAACATTTTTTAGAGATGTATAGAACTTATACAAATATTAAATTTTAGGAGTTTAGGCCGTGCTTTTTAGCTATTTTATCGAAGTACTGCATATTAACTTTTGCAAAATGCCTCTTCTGTACATAGCTTCCTGGATAAAAGCTTTTCTTGTAACCGTAAGCAACTATATCTTTTAGACGCTTAAGCGGAATATCAAAATTATCAACCGCAAGTCTATATTCTTTTGAGACAGTTGTATTTGAAACTAATCTATTATCGGTACATATAGTTGTCGCCATTCTGTTATCGAGCATGTCTTTGAACTTGTGATCCCTAAGGCTTTTTATTTCAGGGTTTGTTTGCATATTGGAAGTAAGACAAACTTCAATCACAGTTCTTCTATCTGCTATATATGAAGATAGGTTTTTTATATACTTATGTTTATCCTTAATTGTTGGATCCAGAATTCTCTCAGGCATAAATAGTGAGTAACCATGGCCAATCCTATCAGCATAACATTCTGTTATCGCCTCAAAAATACTTTCTGCACCATATGCCTCACCAGCATGAACAGTTTTATGCATAAAGTGTTTATGAGCATACTCGTATACTTCTTTAAACTTACCTGCAGGATAACCTTCTTCTTGACCGGCCAGATCAATTCCAACTATTGGCAAGGCTTTGTCATCACGGAGCTTTATAGAGGCCCTAACCATCTCCATAGCACCCATTGTGATCACTTTCATTGGTTTGGCGTAATTCATAACAGAGAAGAGATCTTTATAGTATGGAGAAAAATTTTCAGTAAACATTCTCATTGCACAATTTATAATCCCGTAATGAAACTCCGGCTTACCTTCTATCTTAACTTGATCTGAATTATTGAATTCTGTTTGTGCTCTTTTTAATCCTTTATCTGTTGCTGTTAGGATAGATTCAAATGTTAAACCTTTACTGTGGTCTATTAAAAGTTGAGGTGCAAATCTTACCTCAATATAGTTCACATTATCTGCAAGGCTATCGACTCCTAGCTCGTATGAAGTTTGCTCAATATTTTCCAAATCACGAAGAATAGAGCATGTGTATTGAAAGCCGTGAAGATATTCACCAAGATTGGCGTAATTATCTTTGAAAACTAATTCTCTTAGACCGTCTTCTTCAAAAGAAGGAAGATCAATTTTCATTCTTTTGGCCATATCTATTAAACTACTTAATCTATTGGAACCATCTAGGTGAAGATGTATATCATTTTTCGGCATTTCTTTTAGGAATTCATCTGTATATTTCATCATTGTATATTAAAGGTGCCAGGACCTTTTTGGTACTTACGGTGCGTTAGAATTTAAAAAGTTCTTTACACCTTTCTAAAGAAAGTTCATTTAATGTTTCTTCATTTCGCGTATTTATCATTTTAGCCTCTTCTATGTTTTGGAGCGCTAGTTCTACTTCTTCAAAACGTAGTATATGAATAATAGGATATGGGGAGCGATTGACAAGATTTATACGATCCGTCGGATCTGTTTTATCAAAGCAAAAATTTGGATGAAAACAGACCAGTTGAAATATGGTTTCCAGTTTTAATTCTTCAAGAATGGCCTCGCAACTTCCTACAAAGTCATTAAAATCTAGAAAATCACCGTTAAAATCTGTGTATGCAATGATTGAGTTTGAAATGTCTGTTTTACTTGAATCCTGAATCTCAGATAATTCATCTAGAAAGAAGCTGAATTGATCATCAAAGTTTTTTGCATTGCTAACCTCAATGCGAATAAGACCCTTTTCAAAAGGTACCTTAGCAAAAGGGCAAAGGTTGAGGGCAATGATTGTATCTGAAATCCATTGATTAATATTCTCTTTAGATTTCACGTGGGTGAAACCTTTTCATACGAACAAGAAACTCTAGTACATCTTCTTTGTTCTTAGCATAGCAAATTCGAAAGAATCCAGGAGTCGTAAGTCCAAGTTCTTTTCCTGGTGTCATATTAATCTTTAGCTTATTAATAAAGTGGCTGAAAAGTTTAGTTTCATCTTCAAAGCTTTCACAGTGATCAGATAGATCCATCATCATAAATAGACCGGATTCGCATGGGTTAAGCTTTATATTAGGTAAGCTTTTTTTAAACATTTTGTCTAAAGCCGCAAGTCTTGTATTGTTAATCTTAATAAAGTTTTTCAAAAATGGGTCATCTGAAAGCAGACTTTTCACTAGCAACTGAGTATGAGTTGATATGGGATGAAAATAGGATAGCTCCTGCATGACTTTTAAAAGTTCAGTATCCTCAGTGTAAAACATTCCAACTTTTAAGCCTGCTAGAGCAAAGTCTTTTGCAAGTCCATAGAGGAGATGGGCCTTGGCACCTGCAGCAAAAGCATCTTGATAAAGTGAGTGGTGAGGTCTACGGTCGTGATTAGACAGGGCATATATTTCATCGGATATAAGCTCGAGGTCGTATTTTTTTGCAAAATTGATGATATCAACGATAAATTGTTTAGATAGGATTTCACCTGTTGGATTATTTGGCTGAGTGATTAGTATTGCTTTAATCTTAGATTTATCTGGAGCCTCGTTATAAATTTTTTCAAAGTTTCTGATGCTTAATGAAAAATCCGTACAATGAGATTGCTGCACTTTCAAGAATTTACAACCAAACCTTTTAGTAAAGTCATATTCAAAACCGGTATAATATGGTGATGGTATCATGATAATATCGCCTTGATCAAACATGGCAAAACTGAGGCTTTCACATATTGCAGAGACACCAGTTTGCATGACTAGGTTTGTTTGCTTTATGTGATTTATTCTTAAGTACCTTTCAAGAAAGTCTGCACATGTAATTCGTACATCCTCCATTCCATAGAGGGTGTTATACTGAATATGATTTGAATCGAGTTTTAAGGCTTGATTTAGCTTTGGCAAAAGTATTTCATCCATAAGATGATTCTCTGCAGTTCCAAAGTTTAAATATCCCCGTGGATTCTTAAGTGAATATGGATCTTCTGCACACAATCCATGGCCTATAATAATGGCAGATGGCGTTGATTGTAACTTTTTCGCTCGTTTTGATATCGTCACTTTATTGCACCATGCTCTTCAAGCTTGGTCATAACTTGAAAGAGTTCCATACCTTGATGAACCGAGCTTGATGGACATCTATTGATTACGATTCCATCTTCTTCTGCCATAACCTTTGATCTACATGATACTATTGGGTCTTTAGGATCAATTGATTTTAAATTATAGAAAGAGGCGAGGGTATCACCTTTTAAATATCTTTGGCCTGGTTCAAAGTGATAGTCTACAAGTCCACCTTTGGGAGAGTAAATGGTTCTGAAATTTTTAAGTCTACAGGCATGGCTATCTATTTGGTCTGGTGTACCTTCAAGTAGACCCTTGTATTTCATATAGTTTAAAATACTTTCAACATCTTTTGACGCATTTTGCATGCAAAATGTCTCTTCACTACCAAACTCAAGCGTGAACGATTCGATATCGATACTTATATTCTTTTTATATTTTTTAAGTGCATCTCTAAGGTGAATCCAAGGCATAAAACACGCCTCATCCATTGCCCCTCCAAACTCGTTAGGTATGACAACAACGTGTCTGAACTTAAGGTAGTAGGCGACTTGCTCTTGGTACTCGGCCGAGTAAAGATACCTTGTTGCGACTGGACCTGTGTGGAGGTCAAGAATGCCATCTGCTTTTGAGGCCAATTGTTGAAGTAAAAGATTGAGTTTATTATTTTCCGCAAGTTTTTTAGATTGGATTAAATCTTCTACATATTTTTCAAAAACGATTTCTAATTTGGCTTTAAACTTACTACGTATCTCACCCCATGAATAATCTTTGTTCTCTTTTGCAAACTCATCTATGTTAAAATTAGATTCCTTGATGATATCCACATAGTTTCGATTCCAATTATGCCCTGTTACAGGATTAAATCTTCCATAAGTATATGTCCCGATTTTATTATTTGTGGCGTAAGGGTTTGCTAGAGGGATAAATGTAATACTTCCCTTCATCTTCTGGGAATTTAACAAATCCATTAAGTGAAGGATGACAGCGTTACCTTGAAGCTCGGCACCATGAACAGATGCTTGTATGTGAATATGTGGTCCTGGACTACCGTGAACTGTATAGGTTTTTAAATTAAGTACTTCACCTGTGGCCAGCTCTTTTATCGGATACTCATTTATGATCCATTTCATTTATATCATCCAGTCGTAAGAAGTTTTTGGAGGTCTAGGTATCATAAGATCGCCATTATAATAGACAACTTCACCCGCAAGACTATGGCAGAGGAAATATGGCATCGATTCAGTAAAGCCATAGGCGCCAGTTTTATGAAAACACAGCCAATCTCCAATTTCTATGTTTTTAGGTAAATCAAAATTTCCTAAGTGATCTAGGGCAGTACATAAGGGCCCGTGAACTTGGTAATTATTAGTTTGTGAGTTGTTATTGTTAAATGCTTTTGCTGGGAATGCCTGATTTACTAATGCGACTCTTGCAATATGATTTATTCCACCTTCACATACTAAGATATCTTGCCCTCGAGCCTTTTTCTTGTCGATTATTTTCGTAAGATAAATACCGCATTCTGCAACAGTATATCTTCCTAGTTCCATCCAAATTTTGTTAAGCTTATATTTGTTTTTAAGATCTACAAGTATTTTTTGAATATCTTTAAAATCTATGTTTACACCTTCAAAGTCATAGTGAACTCCAAGTCCGCCACCAAGATCTAGCACTTCACACTCAATACCGATATCTATTGATAGTTCTAAAACTTTTTCAATTGTTTTTGTCCAAATACTTTCAAGTTGCCTAAGCTCAAGGATATTACCCCATTGAAAAACATGATAACCACGAATATTTAAATTCGTTAGGTCTTCGAATTGTAATTCCTTCCATTCATCAGATGAAATTCCAAAGGGAGTAATATCATCTCCACCCAGAACTGACTTTCCTTTGTCCCATTCAAGCTGCACCCGTAAAAGGCAGTCAACTTTTTGGTTTAATTCAACTGCAACTTCATTTAGCCAAATAGCTTGACTCTGACTTTCTAGTACAATTGTTTGGACACCACTTTTAACTAAGTGTCGTAAATAGTCTTTTGATTTTGCTGGGCCTGTGGCCAATACATTTTGCGAGTCAATTCCATTATTAAGAACTTGATGAAGCTCTCCCGTACTTGCCACATCAATACCAAAACCAAGATTTCTTAAGACTTTTAATATTGCACTTGCAGGGTTTGCTTTACAGGCGTACCAAAGCTTAATGTCTGGATGGAGTCCATCAGACATATATTCTAGATGTGATTTAAGTTTATCTAAATTGTAAAAAAAGAAAGGAGCATCAAAACGCTCTATAACACTTTGAATTTTCTCTAATGTTTTATCTTCGCTCATATTATCTCAAGAAGTCTTCAAGCTGTAGTGATTCATCAGTTTTTGAGTCACGATACTTTACTATGATGGCACAATTTAAACTTAAACCTAGCTCTTTTGCCCATGGAAGTTTTTCGCTTACTGGTCTTGAGCCAGGGACTACTACGGCACCAGCTGGAATAATACCATCCTTAATAACTGTTTCATTTACAGCATCATAAATTGGTGTCCCTTTCGATAAGATCACTCCTGGAGCAACTACAGCGCCCTCGAGTACTTGTATGCCCTCAACAATGGAAGTTCCCGCACCTATGAAGCAATTATCTTCAATCACGACCGGACTTGCACCAATAGGCTCAAGTACACCACCAATTTGTACGGCAGCTGAGAGATGAACGTTTTTTCCAATTTGTGCGCATGAGCCAACAAGTGCATGTGAATCAACCATTGAACCAGCATCTACAAATGCACCAACATTTATGTATGCAGGCGGCATAATAATAACACCTTCTGAAACATACGACCCGCGCCTTACAGATGATCCGCCTGGTACCATTCTTACCCTATCTTCTGGTTTGAACATTCTTGCGGCAAGATTATGCTTATCAACAAAGCCCTTATGTCCTGTATCTGAAAATTCTTTAAGCTCACCAGCTTTAAATGAGTCAAGTATTGCTTTTTTAACATCTGTATTAGCAACCCATTTACCATCGACTTTATTCGCTGCTCTTAGTTCACCAGTTTCTAGTTTATTTAATACTGTTTCCCAATCCATTTTATATATCCTTATTTTTGGTCTTCAAACCATGTTCTTATATTGTTACTTGATTGTACTAAAAGATTTAGATCTTTCAAATCAGTTGCATCCAGGGGAGGCATCATTGTTCCGTGAGTAATTCTGCCTTCATTACATAGCAATGCTTTGGCAGGTATCGGATTTGAGGCAATAAATAGTGAGTTGGCCGCATTCGTCCACACCATTTTTGCATCAAAGGTTTTGTTTAGGCATTGTTTAACATAGAGATATGTTTCAGCTGGCCATGTATTTGATGCTACAGAAATAAGTCCGCAGGCACCTTTCGCTGTAAATTCTGGAAGTAGGCCGTCATCACCGCAATAAACAGGTTTGTCTCCAGAAGCATCAATATATTTCTTCATTGTATTAGCACTTCCGCTGGCCTCTTTAATTCCCCAATAGTTTTTATGATTTGAAAGTTTTTTTACCGCAGAAAAGCTTAGGTCTTTGCCGGCCCTGCCAGGAACATTATAAAGCATGACTGGTTTTGTGACTGAATCCATAAGAGATTCAAACCAAGTAATTTGACCGTTATCATTTGGCTTTGCGTAGATTGGTGTCACCATTAAATAGGCATTAATATTCATACTCTCTAGCCAGCGAGTCCACTCAAGTTGAGCCGATAAAAGATGTCCACCAACTCCTACCATTATGGGGGACTTGGGTTGCATATTTATAACGAACTCAACGATGCTTTTTCTGGTATCTAAATCAAGATTTAATGCTTCACCCGTACTTCCTAGTATAAGAAGAGCATTACCAGCATCATCTTGCTCTTTAACAATTTTTTCAAGAGAGTTGAAGTCTACTTGAAGACCTGGAGTCAGTGGAGTGATAAGTGCTGTCCATAAAGAGTAGTCATTTAAGTTCATCTTTTGCCTTTATATTTTTAAGTGATTATTTACAATGGTACTGAAGTCATTAAGTCCACTCGGGACCATATTTTTAAAAGCTTTCTCTGCTGCCCATAAAGCACCTTTTGCAAATATGGCGCGATCAATTGCTTCATGTGTGATTTTTATTTTTTCCACAGGTGATTCCATTAGAAGGTGATGGTACCCAACAACGTCCCCAGTTCTTTCAGCTGTGATTTCTGCATTGGTACCTAGCCACTTCTCCCAAGAGAGTGCTGTACCGCTCGGAGAATCAACTTTCATAGTATGATGAATATCGTGTATTGAGAACTGAGCGTCAGGGTAAAGATCTCTTGCTTTTGATAAAGTCTCAATCATGTTTTTTACAATATTCATGCCCAAGGAAAAATTATGCGCTCGGACCCAAACGAGCTTTTTGTCATTGATTTCTTTAATCCACTCATCTTTCCACTCAAAACCAGTGGACCCAGTGATAACTGGAATTTTAGCTTCAATAAGCATAGGTATATAATCTACAAATATGTCACCAGGAAGAAAGGATATGATTATGTCACAAGTCTTAAGTCCTTCAATTGTAGCTTGATTCGCACTATTAAAAATTGTCGTGTCGCGATGTAGTTCACTAACTTTAGCACCAGTTTTTCCAGCACCTATAAGAGCTATTTTCATTTTTTAACCTATGAACTCTGCATGCAGATTTGTTATGGCCTTTTCGCCGTCCTTGTCATTAACAAGTATATTAAAATTATATGCCGAGGCGCCGAGACAGAGCATGCGAACGTTTATATCTTCAATGTTTGCGAATATCTTTTTTGCCAAACCTGGCTTTTCTAGCATCTGATTTCCTATCAGCGAAATAAGAGTGAAACCAATCTCTGATTTCACATCACCAATTTTAGATAAATCTTTTAGAAGCTTTTTGTTCTCTAAGGTGTCCTTATCTACAGTGACGGCAACTGATATCTCTGAGGTAGTTACACAGTCGACACTGACTTCATATCTTGTAAATGTATCAAATATTCTTCCCATAAACCCATAAGCGTTTAACATTTTTGGCGTGGATATAGTAAGAAGGGCCTGACCATCTCTTTTAGCTATCGCTCTAATTAAAGGTTTATCTTCTACAGACTCTTTGATCCAAGTACCTTTCTCATCTTTGGCATAACTGGAGCCTACAAATACGGGGATCCCAGATCGCATCGCAGGGACAAGGGTAGTGGGGTGTAGAATCTTGGCACCATATTGCGCCATCTCACTTGCTTCATCATAACTAATTTCATGAATTGGCTTTGCTGTTTTACAGATTCTTGGGTCAGTTGTAGCTATACCAGCGACATCGGTCCAAATTTGTAGAACATTTGCTCCTACACCTTCTGCAAATAATGCTGCTGAGTAATCAGAGCCGCCACGTCCTAGAGTTGTTGTTGACCCATGCTCATCAGACCCAATATAGCCCTGTCCAACATAGGCTATTTTATCAGAAAAATTAAAATATTTACTACTTTCAATTTTTATTGATTCCAAATCAGGCTTGGCCTTACCATGTGTTGAATCTGTTTTTAAAATATTTCGAGAATCAAACAGTTCGATTTGTCTTTCTGGCCACTCCATTTTCATCGCCTCAGTGAACAAGACTGATGAGACTCTCTCTCCAAAACTAACAACACGATCTTTTGCTTTTTCAGAACATTCATTGAGAAGATAGATCCCACGGATAAGTGTTTCGAGATTATTTACAAGCTCTCTTAGTTTTTCACCAGCAAGATTATCTTTAGTTAAATTTTGTAGTATATCAAAGTGTTTTTCTCGAATGGTAAAAAGGCTCTTTTCACATTCATTCCATTTACCTTCGACTGATTTTTCAATAAGTCCGTGTAGTAGGTCGGTCGTTCCATATGTTGCAGAAACTAATGTTATATCCGCTTTATGCTCTTTTGAGATTCGGGCAGATCTAAGCATCGCCTCATGATCTTTCATTGAGCTTCCGCCAAACTTCGATACTTTAATTTCAGACATAGTAATCCCTTAAACATAACTTTTAGTAATAATATTAAATGCTAGAAAGAGTCTTTTGAAAAGCCAGGATTCTGACTTTGCATCAAAGCACCCCATAAAGTTTTACCTTTATGACAGTAAGCAGCGTCAAACTGACTTACCAGCTACAATATTCCCATTATTGTCGCTTCGGCGTTAACTTCCTGGTCCTAGTTCAAAGATTTGGGATCTCCCTAGACTTACTCAGTAACGCACCTCTTTTTGCACCTAATTAGTCTATGGGAGTGACCCCGAATTTACAAGTTTACATTTCACTTATTTCAATAAAAGATATTCTAAATCTAAAAGGAATTAAGTATGAAAAAAGTTGGAATTATTGGTTGGCGCGGTATGGTAGGCTCTGTTCTTATGGAGAGAATGGAAAATGAAAAGGACTTTGATAAAGTTCAATCGTATCTTTTTTCTACGTCTTTAAAAGGTAATAAAGCACCTATTTATAATAATTGTCACGAACTTGTTCTTGATTCAAATTCAATTGATGAGCTTACTGAGATGGATATTATTATCACTTGTCAGGGGGGAGATTTTACCAATGAGATGCACCCCGCTTTACGTACTTCTGGTTGGACAGGTATTTGGATTGATGCTGCTTCATCTTTAAGGATGAACGAAAAATCAATTATTGTTCTTGATCCTTTAAATAAAAATAAAATAACTGAAGGGCTTAATTCTGGAGTTAAAGATTATATTGGTGGGAATTGTACAGTTTCTCTTATGTTAATGGGATTAGGTGGCTTATTTAAAGAAGGAATTGTGGAGTGGATGACAAGTATGACTTATCAGGCAGCTTCAGGTGCAGGTGCAAAAAATATGATCGAGCTCTTGGATCAGATGAATTATTTTGGGACTGAATTTGATACATATAGATTAAATAACCCAGGTACTACGGCGCTTGAATATGAAAAGCTTATGACAGAAAAAATGTCTGATCCTAAGTTTCCAAGAGATAACTTTGGTTATCCTTTAGGGCTTTCTTTGCTTCCTTGGATTGATACAAAAGTTGAAAACGGTCAATCAAGAGAGGAGTGGAAGGCTCAAGTTGAGGCAAATAAAATTCTTGGTTCCGAGGAGATTATCCCCATTGATGGTACTTGCGTAAGGGTGGCAAGTTTAAGATGTCACTCTCAAGCCTTCACAATAAAACTTAAAAAATCAGTCGATATTGCTACGATTGAATCCTTAATAACAGAATCTAATGAATGGGTGGATTTTGTTCCCAATGATAAAGATTCTACTCTTGATCGCTTAACTCCTGCTAGTGTCAGCGGTACCCTGAAGATTCCTGTGGGTAGGGTAAGAAAGATGACTCTCGGTGATAACTACTTAAATGCCTTTAGTATTGGGGATCAGTTACTCTGGGGAGCTGCTGAGCCTTTGAGACGTACTTTATTGATGGCCTTATAGTTAATTCAAACAGATAGCAGTCTATATATATTTCATAACGCATTGAATTATTCGTAGTTTGGGGTAAGTTGTCCACTCTATAAGGGGATTTATATGAATTATGTTGTACTAATTGGCCTGCTATATTCAGTGACTGCTACTGCTACTGACATGGACACTAGAATTAAGGCCAAATATTCAGAGCTTCATAAAAATGCTAAAACCTTTTGTGACTTTACGGGAGATCCTGTTTCAAATCGTATTGAACATCTTTCATACAAAGTTAATCCCAAGAAATCCATTGTTACGCAATTACTAATTGATGGTATCCCCGCAACTATAACGATCCTTCCGAAGAGCAAAAAAGGCGAGGCCGTTCTCTCAATTGATGGTAAAAGTATTAGTGCAAGTATTAAAAGATCAAATAAATTAAAATTCAATTTAAGAGAGCTTAATGCTGATTTCATTGTCAAGCATGACCTGAGACGTTTGAATTGCTTCGTGGATATTGCGGTGGCGGATACTTTTGAGCTTACTTATACTGAAACTCATATTAATGTTCACCCTCACGCAAACTATGACTACAGAGGTCTTACGTCAGTTAATGTTCAAAATTTTATGGAGATTTTTCCCGAGAGATCTTTAGTTTTACTAGATGATAGTAATGGTAAAGCAGTAGGTTATAATTTACCAAATTTCATTAATTTTGGTGGGGATCATTTTTCTGTAAAGAAATTTCCTAATCCTTCTTTTGAAATTCCTGAAAATATAAAAATGATTGTTGCACCCGCCGGTCACAATAGATTTAAAGTCATTCATCCAGAAACAACAATCCATTATACCGGTGGAAACCATAATTACTGCATGCTTAATAATACGAGAAGAATTATGGACGGCTTTTTTCATAATGATGATGCTAAGGTCTTAAGTTTTATTTTCTATACTGACTCTATAGTGGCGCAAAGAAAGGGCGTCATCTCTGGTAAGCCGGCCATTCCATTTAATATTTTCAAGATACAAAAAAAATATGTTCTCTCCGAAATATTTGAAGCTATGAGCTCAGAAGAAGTGGCAACCTACAAAAATTTCTTTAAAAACTTCTATGCGAGAGATTTGAAAGGCTTTAGGCACCAATACTTTAAAACTCTAACTATAAACTATGAGGGTGAGCGGATAGTACTTACCGGTTCTGGTGAGAGAGAGCTTACTATCAATTTTAAATACAAATAATGTAATTTACTCCAGTAATAAAACCTACAAATTTTCTAAAAACTTCATATAATATCATTGAGGTATATATATGAAGTTTTTGTTACCAATTGTTTTATTATTCACTTTTTCATTCTCAAGTTTTGCTAAGAACAATTCTATTCAAAATTTGAATCTCTCATCTGGAGTGAATTTTAACTTTGTTGATGGGCAAAAAGTGAAGACAAGGGTCTTTGGTTATCAATTCAACGTTGATTACAAGTATAAGTTTCATTCAGATTTAAGTTTCTTCTTCAATGGATCGGCCGTTCTTCAAACTGGTTCAAATGAAGTGATAAGTGTTGTCGATGAATTTGCTCCACAAGAAGAAATCAATCTTAATGAAGGGGGACTTGTTTATAAACCTGCTGATTTCTTCATGGTAAAAGCCGGTGCTTTGAATCAAGGGGATTTAAAGTCACCTCTGTTTATAGGTAATAATGCATTTGCTGCACTATCTGAAAAGATTATTCTAGGTCCATTCTACTTTTCGGCACTTCAAGGAATTCCCTCTAATAATCGACTCACCAAAAGACTTGGTCAGGTCGATAAGGGAACACCCTTTGTGGAAATAGAGACGATCGGACTTGATATAGGAAAAAGAGATTCTCTTAAAATTGAGGTGAGTCGTTTTCTTTTCAAGGATCTATCTAATAATATAGCTTTTAATTCAAAAATTCTTGGTAACTCTACAACTGGAAGTACTGAACTCAACTCTGAGTATTTGTATGCTTTTCAAGGATACAACGTGCATCTTGCTTCTCAACTTGATTTCAGAAGCTTTGGTTTTAGATTAAGTGGCCAGTATCTCTATAATGACAAGGCTCCATCAGATCGTAATCTCGGAACTCTTGGAAGGTTTGGAGTCTATATTGGGATTTTTGAACTCTACGGTGAAAGCTTTAGGAATGAATCTGATAGTTCACCTGCTTACTATAACTCAAAATACTACGGGCATAATAATATGCAAGGTACCGGAGGTGGTTTACTTGTAAAGGCCAAGGATTACAACTTCAATATAAGAGCAGCAAGCCTTACTCCTATAGAAGAGACTAACTTACAAACAAAAATGGAGATTGTGACCTTAAATCTGACTCATAAGCTCCCAAGCTTTTAGTGTCTAATATTTTGACACTGTCTATTTATTAAACAGTTCGACAACTCCTTTATAATTATAAAGCTCTGAATTCAATTGATCCAGTTGGAATAGATTTTGCATCTATACTTGTATATAGATTTATTCTTTTTGGAGGATTATGGGGCAGTATTTTAACATTCTATTTTTATTGAGCTCGTTTATTATTACAAGTGCATGTAATAATGAAGTAGAGGACGTCAACCACAAGGCCGATCATTCAACCTTTGCGTATGATAAGGTATCAGTTGATTCTTTTGAAATAATTGCTACTGATTCAAATTGGCCTGATATAAAGGACAAAGCAATTGTAAACTTGTCTACATGTATGGTTGATACCGCCTATCTAGATAAAATTGTTGGAGAGAAATTTTTAGTTTCTTCACAAATGACTAGAAGTTCAGATATGACTAATGCTTCTGGGTGTCTTCATTGGACTGAAGAATTTGAATTCAATTCTTTAAATGATGAGAATTACTATATTATCTCTGGAAAAATTATCGGAAATAATCATTATAAAGGCGAGAAAGACTATAGTATCGCTTTAAATCCTTGGATGAGAAAGGGTGTTGACCTTACAAATTCAAGAATCAACAAATCAATATCCATTAAGAGTCGAATGTTTAAGACTGTTACTAGTTCACTTCAAGTTCCAAGTGTTAATGTTAATATAGTGCAAAGAAAATATACTGAAGACTCAGCTCGTCTGATTCTTGAATTTCAAACAACGCCAGAGCTTACCAGAAAGAATCTTTCAGGTGGTATCGATAAAACTCCACTTACAGGCGGTACATTCACTTTGAATTCTTTTCTATTAAAGAAAAACTTAGACTCTCAAGATAGAGTTATAATCGCTAGAACTTCAAGCCGAGTTGTTGTTGGACAAGATGGTATCATTAAAAAGAGAATTGAATTTGATCTAAATAGTGGCATGGATACTAATGCAAGATTAGAGTTTGGCTTTGAGCTTATCGCTAAAGATGACTCCAAGAACGTTGGATCTGATAGTGGTGTTATCGGTGTGGCCGAACTTAAAGGGTCTACGAGTGCCCAAGTGAGTAGTCTTCCTTTATCTTTTACATCATTAAGTAAAAACCAAGAAAATCTTAACCTTAAGATAGATTCAGATGATATCGGTTTTGCAATCGATAAGGGAATTATCTTCTCTAAAGGTTCTGAGACAGGACAAAATGCTAGAGGTATGGATAGAGAAGTTATAGCTGAAATTGAAATGAGAATTGTTGATGCTTTGATCTTCGATGATGTTCTTGATCATACCTTTGATATTGACGTCATTGACATGGACACAAATACAAATATTTATTCAAAAAGAGAAGATACTGCAAAGTCTTCTGGTTCACTTATAATTAGAGTTAAAGTTCCATACTTAGCTTATTCTGAGAACTCTTGGAAGAAGTTAAAGATTAAAATTAAAAGTAATGATTCTCCTTATGATGGAATATCTAAAGAGCGCATAGTCTATATTAATCCTATCAAATCAGGTAAGGACTTTGGTATCGACTCTGCTGTCGGAGAGCCAGAGTTAACACTTGCAGATAACACTCCTGAGATTTTCATTGATAGCTTTGATTACAAATTTGTTGATAAATCACAAAACACTTTTAAGTTAAATAAAAATCTTGACCTGGTATTCAAACATACTATGAGAATAACAATTAACCCAAAACTAAAAATAGCACATGATTACGATGGAAATACTGGTTATCCTGCTATCTTTTCTGGGAAGTACAAGTTAAGACTTCTTGTCATGGCACCTCTGGATCCAGTTGATGTTGATTACACTAAAGAAGTAAACCTAGATGAGTATTATGTATTAACTGCAGATGAGTTAGATGTTGAGATAGAAGACGGACAAATTATAGCTTTTCCAAACCTTCCATTTAGTTTCAAAGAGTTAATGTATTTTAATCTAAAGAACCTTGCTTTGATCGAACTTTCACCAATTGATAGTCGTATAAAGCTTAAGAGTGGATATTTCTTAGGGCCTATGATTGGCTCTAAAACCCATGATACTGTAGCTAAAAGTCAGATTTCTGGTCAAAAACTTAGTACTGGTAATATTGATATCGCTAAGTCTCTCATCGCTAAGATGGATACAGTTAATACTAAGCTCCGTGACGATAGATTTCTTCCTGATAGCTTTGAAATGTTCTTAAAACAAATGAAAAGTATTGAGCAGATTGCAACCGTATTTGACTATGAGAAATTATCTACAAAAGTTGCTCCTGTTGAAATTAAGGTGTTTAAGAATGAAAATGATTTCTTAAGAGAAAATAGACTTCATATAAATAAAAGATTTGTTACTAATCTTATTAACTCACCAGAGAATATGCACACATCACTTGTTAAACAAATTTGTCATATGCTCTACGATAAAAATAAAGTTTACAAGCAAACTATGATTACCGGTGGTCAGTTTCCGATGATGCATAACCTTGAAAAAAAGGGTTTTGAATATGACGGCTGTATTAAAAATCCAGAAGGGCATATCACTGTAAAAACTCTTGAGCATGTTCGTAGTATAGTAGAAAATCCTAAAAGGGTGATTGTCAGTACTGAAACTCTACAAAGATCTGTAGCTTACTTTATTTCGAAAGGTCAGATTTTCGCGGAAATAGAAGGAACGAGAAAAACGGACTTCTTCCAATATGGCTGGTCAGCACACTTAGGTATTGAAGGTCATCCTTTAAAAGCTTTACCTCTTTTTGGTGGGATTAGCTTTGGAGCTTCTGGTGGTAAAAGAACAGATATTTTTACTTCAAAACAAAAGTCTGAGCTCTTAAGTAATCAGAAAAGACTTATCAATAGTTCGGGGCAGCAGCTTACTTTTGATCGATTTAATATGAGCTTTGTCTCTAAGGTAAAGAGATGTATTTTAATTACAGGTAAAAATCACGAAATAGTTCAGCCAAAGAAAACCATTAGAGCTTTTGACTTTAGTGATGATAAAATGCTTATAACTAATTCAAATAAGCAATTTTATCTTTGTGCTGATGAAGAGAACGAAGTCGAAAGAAATGAAAGCTGGTACTTCGTCAAATTAAAGCGTCAAAGTGCAGTTGTTGATGATTCTTTAATGAGAAATACTCTTATGAATGTTGTTAGGGGTGATACAAACTTTGATGTCTACAGACAGACTCAGGTTGACTCTGACAGACAACTTCTCTTTATTGAGTCCGAAGATAAGGAATTTACTGTTGATGCTTATAAGAAAGATTTAGATCGAAAAGGTCAGCCAATGGATTATAAATCAAGACTGGGAGTTGGTTTTCCTGGGTTGTTAGAATAGAAGGTGTTAGTAAACTCTATCAACAATAAGATCTAAAATATTACTAAACTCTTTAAGTGAGGCATGGTCACCAAGATCTAGCTTCACTCTAAGTGTCTCTAGAATCTCCTGACATCTACTTAAATATTCTTTAATCGATTCTTTTGCACTCTCTATCGATTTTTTTAGAGCTTCGGCCTCTTTATCGTCTAGTTCATCTAGGCTTTCTTTATGTAAAAAGCTTTTCGCATATTCAGGGTAATTGACACCGATAAACTGTAAAATAAAATTGATATTGTTATTCTTAAAGTCCAGGCCGTATGACTTCTTACTTTCTGGATTAAAATCAATTAAATCATCTGTCATTTGAAAAATTACACCAAGCTTTTGGCCAAATTCTGCAAACAAGTCGTAATTCTCGCTTTGTGGAGAGTGGGCAACTAGAGGAGCAACAAAGCACCATCTAAATAGTGATCCTGTCTTTTTTAATGCAAGAGTTTCATAGAGAGTTCTCGTGATATCATATGGATTTGTATTTTCGTACTGAATCCATTCCCCTTCTACTAGCTCTTTTAGTGTAAGCGTTAACTCACTTGTTAATTTTGGGTTAGAGAAATCACTTAATTCGTGAAGCGCTCTGGCCAGCATATAGTCACCAAGTAAAACACTTTTCTTATTATTTATTTGAGCTGGTATCGAAGGAACTCCACGCCTGGTATGAGAGTTATCAATAACGTCATCATGAGTCAGTGTTGCATTGTGAACTAGTTCAACAATTCTTCCTAGGTTTACAAGTTTCTTATGGTCTTGGTTGAATAGTTCCCCAGCAAGAAAAAGTAGTTTTGATCTTAGTTGCTTACCTCCAGTAAGGGCCCCTAGATCAATCTCTTCCATGTCTTTTTTCATATACGAGTCTATTTCAAAGTAAAAATCATCTAGGTTTAATGAGTCCACTAATCGTTACTCGCAGTGTAGAGGTAAGTAACTCCACCAAAGAATGATTTGTATTTTACATTTTTGAAATGAGAGTTCTTCTTGATAACTTCACAGAAGTCATCAGCACATGGAAACTTCATACTTGAATCAATTAGATACTTATAGGCACTTTCTTTTTTGAATAATTTTCCAATAAAAGGAATGAAATACATCATGACAGCAAAGTAGATACCTTTGAAGATAAAATTTTGTGGCTGACCAAATTCAAGTACGCAGATTTTATCTGATGAGACTCTTGCAAGCTCAGATATGGCCTTATTATAGTCTTCAACATTTCTAATGCCATAAGAGATAGATGAATTATTAAATTGGTTATCAGAATACGGAAGATTCATAACATCTTGAACTTCCCATGTAATAGATTCTGTCTTCTTTATCGCCTCTGCAAGCATATTTTCTGAAAAATCAGTCCCGACTATATAGGCATTAGGGTTTGATTTTTTCATCATGATTGCAATATCACCAGTACCAGTAGCACAATCTAAAATACTTATTGGATTGTTTAAGCTAATTTCTTTTACTAAGGCTTTCTTCCACAAGCGATGAATACCTAGTGATAGTACATCGTTTAGTAGGTCGTAAGAGCCTGAGATATTATTAAACATTGATTTAATGGCCTGTGCTTGTGGCATCTTGAACCTCTATAAAACGATTTTATCGTAAAAATTTGCTAACTTAGTAAGTTCTGCTTTGATCTCTAGAAGTTCAGCAGGGGTAATCTGTTGCTCTTTGTCTGATAGTGCGCACTCAGGGTGCGGGTGACACTCGACTAGTATTCCGTCAGCACCTGCGGCCATGGCCACATGAGATAGAGGTTTAACCATTTGTCTTATCCCTGCCGCGTGAGAAGGATCAACTATGACTTTGAAGTTATGGTTCTGTTTAAGGTAAATTACTGAGTTTATATCTAGACAGTTTCTAGTTGTCGTCTCAAAAGTTCTTATCCCACGTTCACATAAGATAATCTTATCTTCTCCAAGGTCTGGCATATATCCACATGCGTTAATCCATTCTTTAACAGTTGCTGAGAATGCTCTTTTGAAAAGTACGGGCTTGCCCACCTTATTTAGTTCTCGTAAGAGATCATAATTGTACATATTACGGCTTCCAACCTGGTACATATCAACTGCTGGGTCTAGAGTCTCTATCTGTCTTGGGTCAGTGATCTCTGTAACAAATTTAAAGTCGTAGTCTTTTTTGAGTTCCATTACAATATCGATTCCGGCAGCTCCAAGCCCTTGAAAAGAATCAGGGTTTGTTCTCATTTTATAGATACCGGCCCTGATGACTTTAGTGTCAGGGGTAGCTTTGAGAATGGATTCAAGTTGCTCTTTTGATTCCAAGGCGCAAGGTCCTGCTATAGTTAAAAAGCTACTATTGGACTGAAGGTATTGATCTAGATTAAACATGGTGCAATACTAGTAGATTTGACTTAATTTATCAACAGATATTGAACATTTGTAGGGCATAAGTTATCGTGCAAAGCTTATGTCAACGCATACTACCAGTATTTTAACAGATTCTCAGTTCCAATCTTTCTTGGACTGCGGTTTGATTATCCAGATACCGGAGCTAAGCCTGTTCTATATTGGTATTGGTGAGGCAGACCTGGATCTTGATAATTACTTTTTTACTCAGAACTTCTTTGGCAATAAATGCGAAAAAAGTACCCCAAAAGAGATACTTGTAGTTGAGAAATCACACTTATTGGACCTAGTTTTAAGAAATTTAAAAGAGAAGTGCATAATCTCTGAGGTTAGCAATGACGATGATTTATACCAAAGTGATACTGAGCAGGTTTTAAGTTTATTAAATGACGATAGTAGTTTTAGTAAATTTGTAACTATATCTAAAGCAGACTTTAAATGGAACAAGGTTCATCCATTAAGCCAGCTCAAAAATCTATTGGAGCTTAATGGATCTCTTTATGGACGTTGGAATGACAAATGTGGACACTTAGGTGTATCTCCAGAGCCATTAATTGTTAAAAAAGATAAGTATTGGAAGACACGCTCATTGGCCGGAACTATTTCTATGAATAAGGAAGGGTATGAAGAGACCCTAATGAGTGACTCGAAAGAGATTTTTGAGCATCAGTTAGTGGTGAAAGATATTAAAGAAAAACTGGATATGTTAAATTTCAAGACCGATGTTAAAGAACTAAGGACCATACCCTTTGGTGATATTGCACATCTATGCACAGATATCAATTGGCAAACAGATGATGATAACTTTTTAGATGTGGTGAAGGCGGTCTCACCAACTGCAGCATTAGGAGCATATCCAAGTTCAGCATTACATCATTTAAAAGAGCTTCAATACTATGAGAATCATAAGGATGAGAGAGTTTTTGGTGGGGTTTTCGGACTCGTAACTGGTAACAAAGGCATGAGTTTAGTCATTATACGAAATATTTTCTGGGATCAGAACTTTGTGCAAGTTCATTCAGGTACAGGTATCGTAAAAGATAGTATAGTGGAAAATGAATTAGATGAAGTTTTAATTAAACGAAGGTCAGTCGTCTCATGCTTCCAATAGATAACATTACCTCATTACTTAAAGAGCTTGAGGTTGAGCAAATCTATTTTTGCTCTGGGGGTAGAAACGCTAGCTTTCTTCAAATTTTAAAAGAAAACTTCAAAGTAGAGATAGTTTTAAATGAGGCCTCTGCAGCTTTCATGGCCCTTGGTTATGGGAAGAGCTCTCAAAAGCCTGTTGTAGTCTGCACAACATCTGGCACCGCTGTTGCTGAGTGCTTTCCAGCGATGGTGGAAGCTTATTATTCAAATATACCTCTTATCATAATTTCTGCTGACAGGCCTGAACGACTCCGCTTTTCCCATGCTCCCCAAGCAATTAATCAAGTTGAAATCTTTGGCGAGTATGCAAGAAGTTTTGTAAACCTTAGTGATGATAAAATAAATATACCGAGTGATGTCTTATTTCCTCTTCATATAAATATTGAGGTTGATGATAGATCTCCTTCAGATGGTAAAGTTAATTTTCTAGCGGCTTATAAGGCTCCACTTATTATTATATCGGAGTGCGCTTTTATCACTGATACAGATATGGACATGCTGAAAGATCTTTCGGGCCATGTATATATTGAGTGCTTGTCTAATTATAAAAATCTAAACTTAAGTAATATTATTCAACAAGAAAAAATAATGCTGAATAATTTTGCAAAAAATACCTATGATGTCATTATTAGAATAGGTCGCACTCCTATAAGTAAGCTTTGGAGAGTCTTGGATAGTTCTGATTCATTTGTTCCAGTTTATACTATAGGGGAGTTTGCCAGTGGCCTGTCTTATGAATCAAAAATTAATTCCCTCTCAGATCTTGATTTATCAGATTCTCAGCTAGTTGCTCCATTTCCAATTTCAATACAAACAACTATTGGAAAATATCCTTCTTCAGAGATTGCTATACTTACTGATATTATGAACTCTCTAAATAAGAAAGATATTGTATTCGTTGGTAATAGCATGCCTATTCGTTATTGGCAGATGATTGATACTACAGAAAATAAAATACTTGCCTCTCGTGGTGCAAATGGTATCGATGGCCAAATTGCAACTGCTATTGGAATTGCCAGATCAACTCGAAGTAAAGTTCATTGTATTGTGGGAGACTTAACATTTCTTTATGACTTGGGTGTATTCGTTAACTCCATACCTAAGAATCTTATAATTCATGTTTTGAATAATAAAGGCGGTCGTATCTTTGAACAAATTAACCTTGATCAAGAAATAATTCTAGAGCACGATCTTGCCGTAAGAGATTTAATCCCTACAAGTTCTAAGCATGTATTCGAATATTTTGTAGATAATACTGAAACTGCTTTGTTCTGGGAGGATTGGAATAATGCCTAGGATTCTGTGCTTACATGGATTTTTAGGTTCACCTAAGGATTTTTCTTTTTTACAAGATGATTATGATTATGATTGTGTCATTCCAGACTTAAATGATTATGTTTCTTTCGACATACACGAAATTTTTTCTATGCTTTGCAAAGAATACAATCTAGAGAATGACACTATCCTACTTGGTTACTCATTTGGTTCTAGATTAGGTGCCCAGCTTTTTTCTCTATATCCTGAAAGGTTTAGTCGTATTATTCTTTTGGCAGGTCACCTTGGGCTAGAGGATAAACTTAAGGACATGAGATATAAGATTGAACTTGATTTTCTAGATAAAATTACGAGTTTAAAAGCTACAGAGTTTAGTCGTTATTGGAACGGCTTAAAGCTTTTTGAAAATGATAAAGATCAAAAGTTACATATAACAGATAGGGCACCTGATTTTTTTAGAAATTATGGTCTTTCAAAACAACCAAGCTTAGCGCCCTTGCTTTTACCTCACAAAGAACGCGTCTCAATTAATTATGGAGAGCTAGATTTTAAATACTCCCAATATGCAAAAGAGAAGCTAGGTGAATTTTCTGTGAATTTTATTGAAGGTGTTGGACATAGGATATTACAACACCCAAATATAGTAAGAAAGATAGTGAGAGACTTTATATGATGACAACCAAAGAATTCCTCAGTGGCATGAGACCCAAAACATTAGCGGCCGCTTTTATTCCGCCTATTGTGGCCTTTTCTCTTAGCTATGGCTCAAATTTTTCTCCAAGTTATTCTATGCTATTTTTTTGCTTAGGCCTCGCCATCTCTTTACAAATAGCCACAAATTTTTATAACGATGCGATAGATTTTCTCAAAGGTGCAGATGTTGATAGAGTTGGGCCATCAAGAATCGTTTCTCAAGGAAATGTAAGTTATAAACACGCTTTATGGGTGGGGCATTTTTTTATATTACTAACCTTGACCTTTGCATTACCTATTTTTATTAAGGGAGGAATCCTATTTGTGATCCTAGGTATTCTTTCAGTTCTACTTGCATACGGTTATACTGGTGGACCTTTTCCACTGGCCTATCTGGGATTGGGGGAACTTTTCGTCTTTCTTTTCTTTGGTCTTGTGGCCACGATTGGATCATACTATCTTCTAAATAGTTCTATCAGTCTGACTATAATAATTCAGGCATGTGTTGTAGGAATTATGAGTACGCTTTTGATTGCAATTAATAATTTTAGAGATAGATTCACTGATATTAAAGTTAACAAAAGAACCCTGGCCACAAGAATGAAAACTGATAGCTATCTTTTGTTTTTGGATCTGCTCATCTTTTTACCCTATCTTATCGCTTTGTATCTATTTATTTTTGTTAAGTTGGAATATATCTTTGTTTTACTAGCTACTGGTATAGCTCACAAAATACATGGTGTTATTCATAACTATGAAGCTGAAGCGGAACTGAATCAAGCTTTAAGTTTAGCTGGCAAGCATCTTGTTGTTTTTTGTCTCTTAATGTCTCTGGCGAATGTATGGAATTAAGTTATTCTCGTTTCATATTAAGGCCAAAGCAAGATCTAAATCACTTTTCCAGGCTTGCCCATCGTGAAGGGGTCTTTTTCAAATATGACTCATATTACGCTGAGTATACCCCTTGGTTAGAGTTTGGTGATTTATCTGTTGATCATTACCTTAATCATATACGTTTAACGAAAAAAATACCCGATCTCATACTTAAAAAATTTGATTTGGATAAAGATAAAAAAAACATTCGTCATGATCGTTTTTTCAATCATGGTCTTAATAATTTATCTCAGAAAACATGCAAACTGAAAATTAATGACTTCATATCTAAACTCAAAGATTCTGATCTCGAAGAATACTCTGGATCACTTCGACTTGACTGTAATAATTTCTATACCCTTGAAGAATTCTTACAATTTTATAACTCCTTATCTAAGAAGCTAATTTCTAAAATAGAGTATTTTGAGGATCCTTGTCCGTATAATGATCTTAACTGGGGGCAACTTAGAGATCTATCGATTCCCTTAGCAATTGATAGAAACTCTTTCGATGATGAACACTTTGACTTTGAGATTTATAAACCAAGCATTGATTTTAAGCCGCTTACTACCAAACCTGTTATTTACTCTTCTTATATGGGGAGTGATTTAGATCGTTATCATACTTACCTTGAGCTTATGTCCCATGGTGATCTTTCACTTTTTCATGGGGTTGATACACCGAACCTATTTCTCGATCAATCTGATCTGTTTCAATATCAAGGTTCTGACTGCTTTCTAAATACCCAATCTGTAGATGTTCTTTATGGCAAACTTAAGGGGATGATGTGGACGAAAATTTAAACTTCTTTAATCATAGTGAGAATGTCTTTCTTTTTCCTAAATATATTGATGAATCTGAGAAAGTCCTACTTAAGGCCGCTTGGTCTTCTTTAGACCTTACAAATCATATTTTTCTCTGCAGTTCTGGAACTTCATCTAAGCAAGGCACATTCAAGTCTTATGCAATCTCTAAAAAGGCTATTTTGGCCAATGCTAAATGTGTAAATGCCTTAATTAGTGCATCTGATTCCGATACATGGCTTGGCTCATTACCCACCTTTCATATTGGAGGAATTAGTATTTATGCCCGGGCGTATTTATCTGGTTCATCTATTTTACATTATGATCAAAAATGGGATCCGCAAAAGTTTTTTGATATTCTTGCAGAAGGATCTATTAACTTTTTCTCACTTGTCCCCACTCAGCTTTATGACTTAATTACTTTAAAGCGCAAGTGTCCAATATCGATTAAGGCGGTTTTCATAGGTGGAGACCATTTTCCAAGTAAACTAAAAGAGCAGGCCTTAAACTTAGGCTATCCTTTGATAGTAACTTATGGCATGACAGAAGTATCCTCTCAATTTGCATCAGCATACCAGACTGAAGACTCGGATGAATTTTTAGAAGTGTTTCCAATTCACAATATTGAGAGAGAGTATCCCCATCATATAGAATCACCAGCTCTTGCCACCTATGAGATTTTAACTAATAAGAATGGAGACACTCATTTCAAAGATTTAAAGGGTAATTTTTATATTCAAGATCATCTTGATTTTTCTGATAGGGAAGGGAAACTATTTATTCGTCCACTTGGAAGAGCAGATTCACAAATTAAAATTAAGGGAAGATTATATAATTTTCTTGAATTACAAAATACTGTACACAATTACTTCATTGAGAACGATCTTTTTGATAAGGCGGTTCTTCAGTACGTTAATCACGACAGAGATGGTAAGCGTCTTAGGATATTCATTGAAGAGAGCGTTGCTTTCGACTTATCAAAGCTTAAGTCTTTCTTAAGCTCCTCTCTTCCTTCTCCGGTTCTTCCAGTATCCATAACTACTATTAAGCTTATCCCTCGAAACTCACTTAATAAGGTCCAGTTACCTGATTAATATCATTCTTATCTTCTTCATAACTTGTTAAGTTATGAATATTAATTCCGATAAAGAGTCATAAAGAGCAATCTGGAGTTATATGCTTAACATTTTAGTCGTTGATGATGAAATTGATATTTTAGAAACAATTGTGGATACTTTAGAGATCGAATTTGATCCAAGTAAGGTAACAATTGCCCAAGCGATAAATGGTGTTGAAGCTTTAGCATTATTCAATAATGGAGAGCAGGTTTTTGATCTTGTTGTAACAGACTTAAATATGCCTGAAATGGATGGTATCGAACTTACTCAAAAGCTTAAAGAGATCAGAAGTGATCTTTCAGTAATCGTTTTTACTGGTCATGGAGACCTGGAAGAAAATCATAAACTAGAGGAACTTGGTGTTCTAGCAATGATTAAAAAACCTTATGTGGAAGAGTTAGTTCAAACAGTTATAAAATCAATACCTCAGACATAAGTAACAAAGGCTTTTGGATCTAACATTATCTCGCCTGTTGCCTCTTTATCCCTTATAATTTTAATGATTTCATCTTGTGCTTTGCAAACAGCTGACGCTGGTCTTTGCTGATTAAGCTTATCTAGAAATTCCTCTTGCATCGTATCTGTCAATTCAGAAAACAGCTCATAGATTAACTCCTTACTTGATAATCTTAGGGCAACGGCCAGTACATCTTGGTTGACTGTTTTCAAAAACCCTACTTTCATCTGTACTGTCATGTAGCGAAGACGATCTAGGTACTCGATATTATCTTTAATATTTACTGCAAGAACTTTATTTTTAACTTCTATATTATTTAGTGTGTTTATTTGGCCTTCCTCATCAAGTCCGCAATACTGATCAGGTCTAAGTCCTTGTGTTTTAATTTGTTTAATTTCTATTAGACTTGTAATTGATTTGTAGCTAATAGAGTCTAGCTGATCATTAAAGGCAATGCCAATCTTATACATGTCAATCTCGTTGGATTGGTATGGCCGGATATATGAGATTTTCACTTTGAAGGGAGTTGGAAGTTTCTGATCTGTTATATCTTCTAACAATAAATCGTCACCTGCTTTAATTTTATCAATATGTTCTTTGCCAAGAACGAGTCCAGCTCCGGAAGTGGAAATGTCTACAATAAAACTAGAAATTTTAAATTCGGGTTCATTGTTGGAGTCTTTAATCGTGGAGCAAAATGTTATATTTTTGTGATCTTGATACTTATAATAGAAGCGTTTGGTTTGTCTTTTCTCGAAAACTTGTAAGTCTGAGGGGAGAGAGAAATCTAAATACGTACCAACTAAATTATAGTTCTCTCTTTTGAAGATTATATCTAGGCTTTCTATATGTGCATAAAAGGGTTCACCTTTTACGAACTCAAGTTTTTCATCATCTATAATCTTTATTCTACAGTTTTGTTGAGATGCTTCAATTAATTCTGCGGGGAAGGTAACCCTAGTACCTCCGGCCTTAATTTGCCATATTGTGAACCGAATTTTTTGTTCACAGGCCATATTTAAACAAGTGCTGATTATATCTTTTTGATATGTTTTCCAGTATTGCATAAGACTATTATATAGTGAGTTGAGAATTTTAATATAAAAAAAGGGAACTAATGTTCCCTTTTTTTATTTAGAATTAGAAGCTGTTATTTTTGCTTTTAATTTTGCCTTTAGTTTCGCTTGAGCTCTTTTTCTTTTCATCTTAAGAACACATTTTCTTCTACCCATACCCATAGTGTTACTCCTTAGTGGTAATAAAAGATAAATTTAGTTTAAGTCACAAAGATTGTAAATAGTGAGTCGCGTTATTATGACTGTCTATTAATTATAAAGCCAAAGCTTTTCTTCTCTGTGTCCTCATAATCATAAATGACCTGTGATTGATGCTTTTTTAGTATTTCTTCTGCAATAGAAAGTCCAAGTCCTTGCTTCGGTGACTTCCAGAAAGAATCACCTGGTGCAACTAATCTTGATAGACTCTCAGATGGGGCAGGGCCTTCATCAATAACTTTAAAGTGAATGGTCTCTTCATTTGTCTCTACTGTAAGATAAATATCCTTCTTTTCATTTTCACTGCTGGATTCTATAGCATTCTGAATAAGATGCTTGAGTACAAGAAAGAACTCTGAAGGACTTAATACAGTTCTTATTTCAGTGCCAAGCTCAGGTAAATGAAGTTTAATACTATTTTTGTAGAGGATATTTTCGAAGTAGTAGCTGATAGATGTTAATAGTTGGTCCATCGTGTCAAAACTAGGGTCATCATCAGGTACTTTGTAGAAATTTCTTAGGTCTTTTAGTCTTTCTGAGAAACCATTGGAAGATGATTTGAATTTTGTGGATACCTTTCGAATTATTTCCATATCCACAGGGTCACGTCCTAGTAAAATCTCTAAGATACTTAATTGCCCAATAAAGACTGCAAGAGGATTATTTATATCATGAACAGTTTTAGATAACATGTAAGAGTATCTCTTAAATTCATCTTGATCGTGTTTAATAATTTTTTGTATATCTTCGCTGTTCAAAATATTCCTTTTTATATATTTTGCCTCAACTCTGAATATTTATCTACTGATAATTTGTTGATAAAAATATAAAGTCTATCTAACGATGGAGAAAGTCTTGGAAGTTCTGGGTGGTAATCATATTTAAGCGGTTATTATTCATACTCAATAGCTGAGTTGCTTTGTTATATACTTTTGAGATGCATAGATCTTTATCATCATCTGTTTCTAGTATGATTTTATTTTTATTAATCTTGGGAAAGAGTTTCTCACTTTTTGTTGAATTTATCAGTGACTTGCCAAATGAAAGATATGTATTCCAGTTCTTTTGGTATTGGTCATAAGTTTCTATGTTTGATCTATAGTCATGTATGAGTAAGCTTCCCGTATAATTTTCTTTCTTCAAAATATTCATAATATCACTATGCGCTCTTACCGAGTGAATGGTTAGACATTGTATACCTATCTCCTTTGCAAGTTTGACTTGGGAGGTGAAATACTCAATTTGCTTTAATAGTGGAGATTTAATCGAGCGGTCAATACCAATTTCACCGATTCCTGCAAAGTTCTGGTGATCCTTATATTTTTTTATGAGTGAAGTTAACAGGTTTAAATCATGATCTTCAATATGCCAAGGGTGGATACCTAGTATAAAATAGGAAAGGTTAGGATCAAACTTTTCTGTTAGATTAACAACAAAGCAACTATTTGCAGTCTGGTGATGTATATGTCCGTTAAAGTAGATCACTTGCTGTAATCTCCTTAAGAACATGTGCAGCAGTCATAAATCCCATAGTTGCTGTCACTATAGAAGAACTACCATAATAGCCGCTGTTACAGTTTTTAGTTGTGATATCAGGTGTGTTCTCTTTATTGTCTGCGTTGATTTCATGTAATGAACGAGCTTTTTCTGTGGAATAAACAGAAGGGATTTTATAGGTTCTATCGTGGAGTCTTCTAAACTCATGATGATTTCTTCTTAGGTGTCGTCTTACTTTGAATAATAATTTGTCTTGCTCTGTGCGATTAAGATCGTTGACTATTATTTTGGAAGGGTCTTGCTTCCCGCCTGCAGCTCCTACCGTAATTACGGGACAGTTATTTTTAAAGCACCAGTAAATAATATTGACCTTATCCTGAACATTATCAATTGCGTCAATTACGAAATCATAAGGAGTAGACAATATTTCAGCTGAAGACTTTTCATTGAAGAAAGTTTGTTTTGTTGTGATGTTTAGTTTTGGGTTTATACTTAATAACCGCTCAGACATAATATCAACTTTGAACTTACCTACGGTGAGGTCAGTACTGTGGATTTGCCTATTTATATTACTGACGCATATATCGTCAAGATCAACTATGGTTAAATTACTAATACCACTTCTGACTAGCGCCTCGCAAATCCATGAACCTACGCCGCCAATTCCCAGAACAAGTACATGTGCTTTCACTAGTTTTGTAAAACCAGCTTCGCCGTACAAGTTAATAATTCCTTCAAATCTTCTGTCATCCATGAAGCTCAATATAGTCTGGAATTGTGAAGTTTTCAAGTAGTTCTGAGTTCATTAATTCAAGTGTTGAAGATAAGTCAGCAGGAAGGGGACAATTTATGACTATATGCTCATTTGTGTATGGATGAATACATTCAAATCGATGAGCATGTAGAAAAACTCTCTCTAGGCCAAATTGGTCTCGGTAATAATCATTATATTTCTTTTTACCGTAGGTTCTATCTCCTAGAAGATGCCTTACGGATCTGGCAAAATGTCTGCGAATTTGGTGATGTCTTCCGGTAAAAATTTCTATCTCGAGCAGTGTCGAAGTTTCATACAACTTAAGTGGTGTATATTTTGTCAGTGCCTCTTGCAAAATTTTTTTTTCACTATTGAGTGGAAAGTCAAAGCTTCCCGCCTCTGTAAAGCGAGTACGAACTAGACCCAAGTATTTTTTCTGTATATTTGGTCCATGCCATTGCTCTTTTAATAATTTGACACTCTCTGTTGTTTTTCCAAATAAGACAATGCCTGAGACGGGGCGATCAATCCTGTTTATAATGTTTACGGGTTGGTTAATAAGGTCTCTAACCCGGGCCATAAGGTTGTCTTTTTCGTTAGAGAGTTTCTTATTTGGGTGAACTAATAAAAGGGGAGGTTTGTTAACGATAATATAGTAATCATCCTCAAAAAGAACCATTAAAGCTTTCCAAAAACAGCATCAAGACCAATAATAAGCCCTGGAGTTCTATGAAAATTTTCTGCTCTAGGAAAGTGCAAGAAGGGTGTTACATTCATAAATACCCAGTTACTATAAATAATCTGTCTGTAAGTTAGTTGTAATAAGTAGTTATCAACCACAAGTGAAGGCTTATTAACCGAAACAATATAGGCATGATATGATAGGGCCCGCTTTTCATCAATCTTTTGAAACAATGAAGGTCCATTCTCAAAACGGACAATATAATCTTGATCATTCCAAAATGTGTTATTAACCATTCTAAAAAGAAATGTTTTACTTAGTCTTCTGTCAAAATCTAAGTCAAGATCAGAGGTTATTCCGCGTGAATTAACCCATTTTAGTTGCTCATTAATTTTAAAGACCCACTTTTTAAATTTTATAGATTTTTTTGCTCTGAACTTTGAGAAGATTACTATCGGAATATTCACGATAACACCAGTATCAGCAGAAAACTCAATTCCAGACTTCTCAACCATATATCTTAATGCTGCGGTAGTTGAGTTTTGTTCTGTTTGTTGGGAGCCTTGTCTTCCTTCGGTTGTTTTTCTTGTCTCTCTGTCATTATCGTCGTTGTCACTCTGAAATATTAAACGAAGACTTTTCTCCGTTCTTGGTAGAATCAACCGATAGTCTATGTCGGGTACTGCGTATGGGCCTCTGTCTTCCCTAAAATAACTATCTAATGAAATAGTTAGTTTTGATTTGTTGACTACTCCCACATGCTTTTTATTTGCAAAAAATGAGTCAATATCATCTGAGAATTTCGTTATACTTTCGCTAAAGGAAGCATGAGCCTTGTCTAGGGCATTCTTTTTAGTTGATGCATTTGTATTGCTTATGAGCAAGGAGCTTATAAGAATGAAGCTTAGTTTAAACATGACTAATACTCTACACTTTATTAAAAATTATGTCTAAATTTTTCATTTCGAGAACTATTGGTTAGCATATAATGAAAAGGAGTTTTATATGAAGGTTTTAACCGTTTTAATGCTTATTGCTGCAAGTTTCTCAGCACACTCTCAAACAATTTCCCTTGAGCGAGGTAATACTATTCGTACTGACGAAATTTCAGGTTATGTTTATGTAAGTTGTAGACAAGAGAAAAAAATCAAAGAGTTTGGTTCATATTGTTATGACTTGGCCCTAGTTGGTGGAAGTTATGGGAAAGTTGTCGTTACTGATGGTGCCATCGATGCAGACTGGGTCACATTACAAAGAGAAGGAACTAGACATATTAAAGGTGCTCGCTTTAATCCAGAGACACAAGCTACTGGGAAGAAGTATAATCTTTGGATTCGTACACTGTTACAGAGAGCTTTGCTTAAGAAAGGTCTAAATGAAATTAACTATACATTCAAAAAAAATAAAGTCGAAGTCGCATCAGGCGTTATGAATATTGATGTTGTTGAAGGTGACTCAAGAGCTTGTTCTACTCGAACACTTTACTATGGAAACTCTTGTCCTTCAATTTCACAAGCATGTTCAGACTATTTCTACCGACAGAATTATTGTAGATAATCATTATAAGGATTTAAAATGAAGTTTTTACTAGTACTCACTCTCATCATCTTGAATTTTGCAAATACTGCTAAGGCAAGTCCTGTACATGAAGATGTAAAGATTATGCACGATGCAATTTATAAAATGGATATCCTTGTAAATTATTATCGCACTGATATTCACCCATTGCTTGAGAGACTAGTTAAAAATCCAAGAGCTATTTATAATCAAGAGGAAATTAAGGAGATTCAATCTTTTTGGACTCAATTTGTTGATTATAAAATTGTTTTAAACTCCCTCTATAATTCCTACGATGGGGTTGATGGTGAACTTGCAAACCTCGTAAAGTACACTGTTAACCTCCACCTTAATACACGTGCTGCTGAATTGTCCTCTAAACTTTGGAATAATAAGAATGCGCGTAAAAAACTAGATGAAAAGAATGAGGAGCAAATACCACGGGGATCATTTATCTCTATGGAGAATAGTCTTTTTAGACAATTTAATCCAAGTCTTTCTCTAGTTGATCTACCGACTTTCTTTCCTGTCTATTCTCTTGAAGCAGATCGCAGAAAATTTTCAGGTTATTACTCACTTAATTCAGATATCTATGCTGAAATTGATGTCCTGAATCGTGATGCTGAAAAAAGTATTTCAACTTATGTAAGCTTTTTGACTGATAACTCAAATGTTAAAGAAGTTAAAAAGCGATTTTTTATCTATAAGTTTAAAAATCTTTTTTTTAAAATCATGAAAAAGATTAGTACATGGTTAGGTAGCACTAAGGTTAATAATAGAGATCCCAGTGAATATAACGGTCAAACCTATATTGATCTAAGAATGGCTTATGAAATGGAATCAAAAGTTCTCCCTGGTGATATCATGCTGTCAAAGACTGAGTGGTTTTTATCTAATATATTTCTACCAGGCTTTTGGCCCCATTCCTTTTTATATATTGGAAACCTTCAAAAGCTTAAGTTGTATTTCACTGATAGAGAAGTGACAGAGTACTTTTACTCTCAGTGTGTGAATGAGAGCCTATATTGTGTTGATTTTATCTCTTATTTAGAGATGTCGGAAAATACAAAATCTCAGTGGTCAGAATATAGAAAACATGATCAACATGGCTTTGAAAACTCACTAATTGAAGCAACTAAAGATGGTGTTCATTTTTCAAGTATTCGTCATACATTTTTTAATGATCATCTTGCAGCACTTCGCCCTCGACTCTCAAAGAAAGAGAAGGCAATTGCCATTGTTGAGGCCATGAGTAAAGTTGGTCTTCCTTACGATTATGACTTTGACTTCCAAACAGATGATCGCCTTGTTTGTAGTGAACTGGTGGCAAAGTCTTATATGAAGGACTCTAGGAGAGTTGGAATTAACTTTAATTTTGATTTGGATAAGGAGAAGTATCTAGAACTTATCATGGGGAGAATTAATCTTCCTGTCATCAATATTGTGCACAAAGTTTATGATGAAGAGGTTTTATCACTTCGCAAATCAGAGCTAGATTTTGTGGCCTTTCTCAAGGGAAATGCAAAAACAAAAACCGCTATTTTTACGACTAAAGATGATTTTATTTCTACCAAAGATTGGAAGAAGTGGTCATTTATGAATAACTAATAATGTATTTATTTGCAAAGGCACTTCATTTAATTTCTATGGTTGCTTGGTTTGCAGGTCTATTTTATATGTTTAGACTTTTTGTTTATCATGTTGAAAATGCTAACAGTCCTGACTCAGTAAAAATGCTTAAGATTATGGAGCATAAACTTTATAATTATATTACAACTCCTGCTATGGTCTCCACTATCTTCTTTGGAATCCTTTTAACTTATCAGGTGCCAGACTTCATTGGTCAGTTCTGGTTTCAATTGAAGTTAATGCTTTTGATTGTTCTTGTTATCTATCACTTCTATATTTCTTATACACTAAAACGATTTAAAAGAGATGATCTATTTTTAAGTTCTAAACAGTGTCGGATGCTTAATGAAGCACCAACACTGCTGTTAGTTGGAATTATTCTTTGCGCTGTTTATAAATACACTTTATGAGTGTATTGCCCTGTCACCAGTAGCAGCTAAACATGCTTCTTTAAATGCTTCAGTATAAGTAGGATGAGCATGAGACGTTCTTGCTATATCTTCTGCAGAAGCTCGATACTCCATGGCCAAAACAGCTTCAGCAATAAGGTCTGCACATCTTGGTCCAATCATATGAACACCTAGTATTTCATCAGTATCTGGATCTGCAAGTACTTTTATGAGCCCATCAGATTCTTCACTGGCACGAGCTCTTCCTAATGCTTTAAATGGAAATGATCCTTTTTTAAACTTTATTCCATCTTTTTTAAGTTCTTCTTCTGTTTTTCCAACCGATGAAACTTCAGGCCACGTATAAACGACCCCTGGAATAAGGTTGTAATTAATATGTGGCTTTTGTCCCGCAAGTAGTTCTGCTACAAACATACCTTCTTCTTCCGCCTTATGAGCAAGCATCATACCTGTTGTAACATCTCCAATTGCATAAATATTATCAACAGTTGTTCTTAGATTGTTATCTGTAGGGATTTGAGAACGCTCATTTAGCTCTATTCCAACATTTTCTAGTCCAAGACCGTCAGTAAAGGGACGTCTTCCAACAGAAACTAAGCAATAATCACCTTCTAAGACAAGATCTGAATCTTTTTTCATATCTTTTGCAGTAACGACTACATTACTGCCTTTATTCTCAACTTTATTTACCTGGTGCTTTAAATAAAAATCAATTCCATCTTTCTTTAAAACTTTCTGTAGATTTCGACCGAGTTCTTTATCCATCATGGCAATTATTCCATCTGCATATTCAACAACAGATACCTTTGCTCCAAGTCTTCTGTAAGCACTACCGAGTTCAAGTCCAATAACTCCACCGCCAATAACGATGAGATGCTTTGGTACATCTTTAAGCTTTAAGGCTTCAGTTGAAGAGATAATTCTCTTCTTATCTATTTCCATACCCGGAAAAACCGTGGGCTTAGAACCTGTCGCAATAATTGTATTTTTAGTTTTTATCTCAACGGTTTCTTTCTCACCTTTAACGATGATTGTATTTTTATCTTTAAAAGAGCCCAGGCCATGGATTGTTGTAATTTTGTTTTTATCCATCAAGAACTGAACACCATTACATGTTGTATCAACAACAGACTGTACTCTTCCCATCATCTTTGGGAAGTCTAGCTTTACATTCTCAACTTCAATTCCGTGGACAGTATGAGAGTGTATTGTCTGGTGGTAACGCTCACTAGAGTCAAGTAGAGCTTTAGAAGGAATACATCCAACATTTAAACATGTTCCACCTAGAGTGCTATATTTTTCAATAATGGCCGTTTTAAAGCCAAGTTGTGCCATTCTAATAGCACAAACATAGCCACCCGGGCCTGATCCAATAATTACTACGTCATATTCGTTACTCATGATATTTCCTTTTAATTAAAGATCTAAAATCATTCTTTGTGGATCTTCTAATAATTCCTTAACAGTTTTTAAAAAACCTACTGAGTCTTTTCCATCAATAACTCTATGGTCATATGAAAGGGCAAGATACATAATTGGTCTTACTTCGATCTTACCATCAACAACCCATGGTCTCTCAACAATATTATGCATACCAAGTATAGCTGATTGAGGAATGTTAAGAATTGGTGTAGAAAGCATAGATCCAAATACACCACCATTTGTGATTGTAAATGTTCCGCCATTCATTTCGTCGACAGTAATTTTCCCATCCCTTGCTTTCCCAGCAAGTCTTGCAATTTCAGATTCAATTTGAGCTAGGGTCATTGATTCAGAATTTCTAACAACTGGAACCACTAATCCTTTTGCACTTGATACGGCTATGCCCATGTCCACATACTCTGGAATTAAAAGGTCTTCACCATCAATTTGAGCATTTACTAGGGGGTGATTATTCATGGCGATGGTACAGGCTTTAGTGAAAAGTGACATAAAGCCAAGCTTAATTCCATGTTTCTTTACAAATTGATCTTGATATTTTTTTCGCATATCCATTAATGGTTTCATATCAACTTCATTAAACGTAGTGAGCATCGCCGTTGAGTTCTTAGCTTCAGTTAAGCGTTTTGCAATGGTTTTTCTAAGGCGAGTCATCCCTTCGCGCTTCACTTCTCTCGAGATACCACCGCCAGATAAAACAACTGCTTCTCTTACTGGAGCGGCTTCTCTAGCAGGTGTTGATGCAGGTGCTTGTGTCGGTGCACTTGCACTAAGTGCATCTCCTTTAGTAACTCGTCCGTCTTTACCAGAACCAGTAACTTGGCTTGCATCCATTCCTTTTTCTGCAAGTATTTTTCCTGCTGCAGGTGAGGCATGTTGTATAGTCTTTCCACTGTCTGCAACAGCTGCTGTTGCGGGAGCTTCTGGAGCTTTAGATGCTTCTTCTTTCTTTGGAGCTGCATCTCCTTCACCAGGTTCTAGTGTTGCAATGACTGCTCCGATTGGAAGATCAGTGCCTTCCTCAACGGTGATTTTAAGAGTACCACTTTCCTCTGCAGGCAATTCGATAGTAGCTTTGTCAGATTCGATATCACATATGATATCTCCCTCTTCAACAAATTCTCCATCTTCTTTATGCCAAGCTACAAGTGTAACTTCTGTAACAGATTCTCCAATAACTGGAACTTTAATTTCAATGGCCATAATTTAATCCTTAATTTATTTTAATGCTTCATTTATAATATTTGCTTGCTCTCTTTTATGAACCACGCTGTGTCCAGTTGCCGGAGTAGAACTCATAGGCCTTGCGATCACTTTAAAGTTCATAAAGATTTCAAATTGTCTTGTGATAAAATGTTCCCAAAATCCCATATTGATAGGCTCTTCTTGAACCCATACAACTTCTTTACCTTTAGATTCTTCTAATACTGCCTGTACTTGTTTGACAGGAAAAGGGTAGAGTTGTTCTAGTCTAACAATGGCAACATCTTTGATCTCGTCATTTTTTCTTTTGTTCATCAATTCAAAGTAAATTTTACCCGTACAGAAAACGACTTTTCTAGCATCAGATAGTTTAACTGTTGAGTCAGTTATAACTTCTTTAAAGTTACCGCCTTCTAATTCGTGAACAGCACTTACACAGTCCGCAGATCGTAGATTAGATTTAGGTGTAAGAACAACAAGTGGCTTTCTAAAAGTATAAGCTTGCTGACGTCTCAGAAGGTGAAACATATTTGCAGGTGTTGATGGGTTTGCAACAATCATATTATCTTGTGCACATAATTGAAGGTATCTCTCTGGTCTACATGAAGAATGTTCTGGACCTTGACCTTCGTATCCGTGTGGTAGCAGCATCGTGAGCCCACTCATTCGCTCCCATTTAGATTCACCTGAAGATATAAATTGATCCATTACAACTTGCGCCGTATTTGAAAAATCTCCAAACTGAGCTTCCCAAATATTTAATGATTTAGGCGATGCTTGGGAATAACCGTATTCAAAAGCTAGAACGGCATATTCAGAAAGGTGAGAGTTGTAAATTCTGAGTTCACCTTGTTCTTCTTGTAAGTGAGCAAGGCCGCAATATGCAGCATTAGTTTTCTCATCAAAAAGCTTACTCATTCTATGAGAAAATGTTCCTCTTATGACATCTTGTCCTGTGAAGCGAACATTATTTCCTTCTAATAGTAACGAGCCATAGGCGAGTAATTCACACATCGCCCAGTCAAGCCTATCTTCGGCATAAGATTTTTTTCTTTCATCTAAAAGTTTCTGTGCTTTCTTTAAAACATTAAAACCTTCAGGGGAGTTTGTAATTCTATCTAGAATAAGGTCAAGGTGTTTTCTTGGTACACCTGTAGATGGAGATGTTTCAAAGTCTTGTGGTTTTGACCAATTTAAATCAAGCCATTCCGTATGGGGACCTTTGACTCGCTCTGGAAGAGTGTGATCCTTGACCATATTAAATCTATCTGAAAGCATTTGTTTAAAATCTTTCTCACCTTGTTTTGCATCTTCTTTTGTTATTTGGCCCCACCCAACTAGATTGTCTAGATATAGTTGTCTTGGGTTTTTTTGTTTTGCAATGAGTCCGTATAGCTCTGGCTGAGTATACTTTGGCTCGTCACCTTCATTATGTCCGTGCTTTCTGTAACAAACCATATCAATGAAAATATCTGTTTTGAACTTTTGTCTAAACTCCATGGCAAATTCCATCGCATAAACAACTGATTCAGGATCGTCACCGTTTACGTGTAAAATGGGAGCCTCTAGAGATCTAGCCAGGGAACAACAGTAGTGTGAAGAACGTGCATCGTGCCAGTCTGTTGTAAAACCAATTTGATTATTTATAACAAAATGAATCGCTCCACCACATTCATAGGCCGGAAGCTCTGCCATTTGTAGTGTTTCATAGACCACACCTTGCCCAGCGACAGCTGCATCACCATGTATCATAATTGGTACAACCGAAGAGGTATCTTTTTCATATCTTAAATCCGCTTGGGCCCTAGCGTATCCTAATGCTACCGGCGCAACACACTCCAGATGAGAAGGGTTGTGCATTAGTTTCAGATAAACATCTTTATCATTAGCCGTTTTCATTATTGCTGAATAACCTTGGTGGTACTTTACATCACCTCCACCAGTATGCTGGTCATCTTCTCCACCAGGCTCAAACTCTTTAAATATAAACCCGTATGATTTTCCAATTATATTAGCAAGGACATTGAGTCTTCCTCTATGGGCCATACCAAATACAAACTCTTTAACTCCAAGGTCGACACCTTTGGTAATCATTGCGTCTAGGCCTGGAATTGTTGATTCTCCACCCTCAAGTGAAAATCTTTTTTGACCTACATATTTTGTTTGGAGAAAATTCTCAAACACTGAAGCTTGATTTAATTTATGAAGGATGCGCTCTTTTTTAACTTTTGGAAGATCAATGGTATGTCCATCTCTTTCGAAGTTTTCTCTAACCCATCTTCTTATTTCAGTGTTGTTGGAATGGTAGTATTCAATACCAATCTTATAGCAATAAATTCTTTTAACATGTGTAAGGATATCCTTAAGCTTTGCTTTTCCAAGACCTAAGAACTTTCCACATATAAATTCTTTTTCAAGGTCACTTTCTTCGAGACCATATTCTTGTAGGTCAAGTTTTGCGGCCCTATCTCTTCTTGGACGAATAGGGTTTGTATCAGAAACGAGATGACCTCTGGCCCTGTAGGCCTGAACAATCCTAAAGACATTAAATTCTTTTGTAAGCATTAGTTCGTCTACTGTGCCAGTGCCAGTGCCAGTGCCAGTACCGCCTTCAGAGTTATTTGAACTACTATCTGAGTATAATTCGTCTAGCTTGAACTCGAATCCTTTAAAAAACATTTGCCAAGATTCATCCAACATTGTTGGATCACTTTTAAAAGTTTCATACATTGAGTCAATAAATGCAGCATCAGAGCTAGCTAAATGAGAATAGTCATTTTTAGATGTCATTTTTTTATTACCTTTTGATTATTAAAATAGAATTTTTCATTTTGTATTAGCAATATATGGCCTCTTTCCTTGCGGAAAACATCGAATTTAATAGACGATTGAAATTGTTTTAATTATATTAATGTTTAATAAAATTAGCAATTTATAAATAATAGTCGTAGTTTTTTCTCCTCGACTTAAAGGCAAATCAAATGAAGAAAAATTTCTTGATTTCAATTATACTGTTCGCATCTACTCAGTTATTTTCAGCCAGTCATGAAGGTTGTAATATTCAATTTAAAGATTCAACAATCTGTGCTGAAGTTAACTTCACAAGTCCTATTGGAAGAAAGGATGACGCTACTTTCAAATTAACTTTCTATGAGGGAAAAAATAAGATCATTTTAAAAACTAAACCTAATGTTTACCTTTGGATGATTATGAAGAATGGACATGAGCATGGATCAGAAAAATTAACACAGAAAATTGAAGGAAGTGATTACTTGTTCAGTAACGTATGGTTTATGATGCTTGGGCAATGGCAACTTCATGTAAAGTTCAAACATAAAGGTAAGGATTTATCCGGACTACTACCGATCTGTGTCAAAAAATCTAGTAAGAATAGCTACCACGGACTATGTAAATAATTTCAATTATTTATTCATTGCACAAATTTGAATATACGGTAAAATATAAGATATGGAGCATGAACATATGGTTAATATTATTGCAGTAGACGATGAAAGAGATGTAAAGGTTCTCTTCGAACACTTCTTTCATGATGAGATAGACGAAGGAAAGGTTAATCTCATTTTTACTCAATCTGGTGAAAATTGTCTTAAGCAAATACCAACTTTAAGTGGTAAAATAATTGTTCTATCCGATATAAATATGCCAGGTATGAATGGCATTGAATTACTAAAATCGATCAATACAAAACACCCAGAGGTTTCAGTACTTCTTATAAGTGCATATGATCAAAATAGGTACTATGATGAGATGAGGGCCAACGGCGCAAAAGGATATGTCTCTAAGCCTGTGGACTTTGTTGCGCTCAAAGAAATGGTCTTTGCCATTGCTAATTAATAACATTTCAATGAGTTACACCCTGTAATTTTAACCTAATCCCTCTTTTTATTTTTCAATTGCCCCTACATGGCTGATGATCGCTCCAATCAAGGAGATTTCATGAAAAAGTTTATATTATGCTTATTACTAGTACTAACTTCATTACCTGGCTTTTCCAAAGAAGTTGAACTAGTGCAGATTACTAATGATGAAGATAATGCTGTCGCTAAGTTTTATGCATTACTCGATGAGCATAATGATCTAATTGGTCTTAGTGGTAAAAAATTTATAGATGGTATTGCTGTTGAAGTTACAGACTACGGTTCAGAGCTAGACTCTGAGGGGATCACAGTAAAGAAATTAGACGAGTATAATGTTGTTATCCTAAGGTCTTCTAATATACATGCAAGTTATGGCGGACAATTAGAGCTTGATTTTCTTTATAACGGAATTACTGGATCTCGTGGATCATTTGAGATGTCTCTAGAAAGGGAAGGAAATACGTGGAAGCTTTATCAAGGTAAAAAGAGCATGACACATATTCATATGTATAGTAAAAAGAAGTTTTGGAAAACAATAGGAATCAAAGCAATTAAAATTATAAAATAATGAAAAACCTTATACTTGAAAATTCAATATTCATATACGCACTACTGGCGATCTTACTTTTCAGCCTCAGTATCTACTTAGGGTACTTATTTAAGCTTTTAAAGGCACAAAAAAGTAAGAATGAAGAAAATCAAATTATTCTTAAAAACTTTTTAACTGAAAAGAGGGCAGACCATCAGGAGAGTATCATCTTTATCGCTAAGGCCACCTTACAGGGTCAATGTGAAATTTCTGAGGCCTGTATACGAATAAAGAAACTACTTGAAGTTTTTGGTGAGTACACTTTTCACGAAGACCTGGTCCCAATTTACAATTTTTATAATGCACTATCAAGCTTTGCCTACCTTGATGATAGGGCCGGCCTGAGTAAACAAGATATGTTCAAACAAGACTCTGCCAGATTTAAGGTTGAAGAAGAGCATAAAGAGAGCTTTATGAAGTCTTTGAGTTCACTGCTTACTATCTTTGAAGCCAACTAGTTTTTCCTGTCTATTCTGCGTTAATATTGAATGTTTATGATCTTAAAGCTATTATGATCACAATCTAACAAGGAAATATTTATGCATAGTGACGCTTTCAAGGCCGCAATCCTCGCGGGTATACCAGAATCTTTGCCTGAGAAAAAAGAGTATGAAATTGAAATTAATCATGCACCAAAACGAAAAGATATCCTAGATAGTTCTGAGAAGAAACTTGCTCTTAAGAATGCACTTAGATATTTCAAAAAAGAACTACATGAAGAATTACTTCCTGAGTTTAGATTCGAGCTTGAAACTTACGGCCGTATTTATATGTATCGCTATAGACCGGATTATAAAATTCACGCAAGATCAATTGAAGATTATCCTCATAAATCTAAACAAGCGGCAGCGATCATGCTTATGCTTTCAAATAATTTAGACTATGCAGTTGCACAACATCCTCATGAACTTATAACATACGGTGGGAACGGAGCTGTTTTTTCAAATTGGGCACAGTACTTACTAACAATGAAGTACTTGGCCACTATGACTGATGAGCAAACATTAGTCTTATATTCTGGGCATCCAGCAGGGTTGTTCCCATCAAATGCAAATGCACCCAGAGTTGTGGTTACAAATGGGATGGTCATTCCAAATTATTCAAAGCCTGATGACTTAGAAAAATTTAATGCCTTAGGCGTAAGCCAGTATGGTCAAATGACTGCAGGCTCATTTATGTATATAGGGCCTCAAGGAATTGTTCACGGAACAACAATAACAGTGCTAAATGCCCTCAGAAAAATCCATGGACAGAAATCTGAAAATGGTGGAAGGCTTTTTGTCACTGCAGGACTTGGTGGGATGAGTGGCGCGCAACCTAAAGCAGCAGTTATTGCTGGCTGTATTGGAGTTGTTGCTGAGATTAATCCGAAAGCTGTTCATACTAGACACTCCCAAGGTTGGGTGGATGAAGTCTTTGAAAGCCTAGATGAACTGATTCCAAGAATAAAAAAAGCACAGACCAACAAAGAAGCCGTTTCACTTGCTTACCAAGGTAATATTGTTGAATTATGGGAGAGACTAGCAAGTGATAAAGTGACTGTAGATATTGGTTCAGATCAAACCTCTTTGCACAACCCTTGGGCCGGTGGCTACTATCCTGTAGGTTTAGAGTTTGATGAAGCCAATGAGATGATGGCCAACAATCCAGAGCAGTTTAAGGTTGAGGTACAAAAAACACTTCTTCGTCATATCAATGCTATTAATGATTTATCCAATCAAGGGATGTATTTCTTTGACTACGGAAATGCTTTTCTGCTTGAAGCATTTCGTGCAGGCGCGGATATAAAAAGAGCTGATGGAGAGTTTATTTACCCAAGCTATGTTCAGGATATTATGGGACCAATGTGCTTTGATTATGGCTTTGGACCTTTTCGCTGGGTATGTACTTCCTCTGATGCAAAAGATCTAGAGCTTACTGATGAAATTGCTAAAGATGTACTCGTTAAATTAATGGAAGATTCTCCAGCAGAAATTAAACAACAAATGCAAGATAATATAACTTGGATTGAGGGTGCTCAAGAGAATAAACTTGTTGTTGGTAGTCAGGCCCGTATACTTTACGCCGACTCCGACGGACGTATTGAAATAGCCCTTGCGTTTAATAAGGCGATTCGTGATGGAAAAATTAAATCACCTATTGTTTTAGGTCGAGATCATCATGATGTTTCAGGTACTGATTCTCCGTTTAGAGAGACTTCAAATATTTATGATGGCTCACGCTATACAGCTGATATGGCAGTTCAAAACTTTGTAGGTGACTCATTTCGTGGCGCTACTTGGATTTCACTACATAACGGTGGAGGCGTTGGCTGGGGTGAAGTTATGAACGGTGGTTTTGGAATGGTTATTGATGGATCAGAAGAGTGTGATAAAAAAATTAAATCTATGCTTTTTTGGGATGTTAATAATGGCATTAACCGACGATCATGGGCAAGGAATGAAGGCGCAATATTTGCTATTAAGCGTGCAATGGAGAAGGAGCCTCTTTTGAATGTTACAATACCTAATATAGTTAATGAAAATTTATTATAAGGATCGTTTATGAAAAAAATTGTATTTATTTTATTATCATTTTGTGTCGTTCCTTTTGCTCAGTCGTAAGTCGCCATTAAAACTTCACCTGTTTTATTTGCTGTCGGTGCATTGAACGCTGAAGTTGGTGTAGCTCTTGGAAGTAACTTATCAATCGCTGCCGGTGGATTAACATGGTCAGGGTCTCTTGACAGTGTTGAGACTGATGACTCTGTTAATTTTTCTGTAACCGAAGTTCATGGAAGGATTGATTATTGGTTCAGTGGTGCATACAAGCAAGGCTGGTATATTGGTGGTACTGTTTCAAATATGTCGATCAAGCTTAAGACAACTTAATCAGGTATTGAATATGAAGGTGATATTTCAGCAACAGGTATTCTTGGTCAATTTGGTTATCACTGGCAATGGGATAGCTTCTTTATTGATCTCGGAGCTAGAGCTGGAACATATAATTTTGATTCAAAATTAGAAGTTGAGGCGGATGATGGTTCTACTCAGGAAGAAGAAATACCAGCGATCAGTTCTGGTGGTCTTGAGTTTAATATTGGTTGGGTATTTTAAAAGAAATAATTTAATCGAAAAATATATCGCCCCTCACTTGAGGGGCTTTTTTTTTGATGTTTTTAAAGTGACTTCGCTTCTTTATTCCATGGTGCTACCCAGAAAAGAAGTATCATTCCCGGAATAGCACAAACTGTGCAGATCAAAAAATAGCTGGTGTAACCGATGCCGGCAAAATAACTAGTACCTTCAATAAGAGCTCCGGCGACGACCCCTGTAAAAGCTTTTGGTAATGAGAAAAGGGAAGACAGTAGAGCAAGTTGAGTTCCAGTAAAGTTCTTACTTGTGTTAACTGCAATATAGGCCATCAAAGCTGCAGAGCCAAGGCCTACTCCGATATACTCAAATGCGACCACAACACCAAGCATATATACATTAGGTCCAACTTCGCTAAGTACTGCAAAGCCAAGAATGGATAACATTTGGACGACACCAAAAACCCATAATGATTTATTGATCCCAAGCTTAATCATTAAAATTCCACCAGCAAAGCCGCCAATAATCATTGACCAAAGACCAACAACTTTTGCAACTGTACCAATGACTGTTTTTGTAAAACCAACATCAAGATAAAATGGCGTTATGAGAGTCGTGGCCATTACATCTCCGAATTTATAAAAAAAGATAAATGCTAGAACCAAGATCCCGTGTTTTACTGTATCCCTCTTAAAAAATTCAACAAAAGGTCCAACTACAGCTTCCTTTAATGTTGTAGGGGGGGCAATTTCAGTTTCAATTTCATCAATCATGAGCGTATGAATAATCCCAACGAACATAAAGAGCGAGATAATAAGAAAGACACTATTCCATGACATATAGTCGGCCATGATAAGTCCTAGACCCCCAGGAACAAACCCTGCAACTCTATAGGCATTGGCATAAAATGAGTTTCCAATTCCTAATTCAGAGTCAGGCAATAATTCTCTTCTATAAGCATCAAGTACTATATCTTGGGTCGCTGAAAAGAATCCAATAAGAAGTCCTAAGTAGAGAATATAATCAATATGTTCTTGTGGCCGTAGATAGGCACAAGCTCCCATGGTAAGAATCAAAAATATTTGGGAAATAAGCATCCATCCTCTACGCCTCCCAAAGAAGGGAGGAACAAATCTATCAAGCAGTGGCGCCCAGACATATTTAAAAGAGTAGGGAAGTAGGACGAATCCAAAAAAACCTATTGTCTTAAGATCTACGCCCTCTGTTCTTAGCCATGCTGGAATTAATTGAGCGAGAAAGTAGAGAGGTAAACCGGAAGCAAATCCATTAAAGATACAAATAAGCATTCTTTTATTGAGAATAGCTTCTTTAATACTTACTTTCTTTTTAACAATTTCATCTGTCATAAAATCCTATTATAATAATTCTTGTAGCTTTTTGTTTGAAATTTCATCGATTTCTTTGTGCAGAGAATTTCCGTGAGAATCCATCGTAATAACAACAGGGAAATCTTCAACTGTAAGTTCCCAGATTGCCTCAGGTGAACCAAGATCTCTCCAATAGACATTATCTACACTTTTTATTCTTTCCGCTAAAACCTGTGCCGCTCCACCAATAGCATGCATGTAAACACAACCATAATCTTGACAGCCTTTGAGTGTTTTAGGACCCATGCCACCTTTACCAATGACTCCGATAATACCGTAATCTCGCATAACTTCCCATTGGTAGGGTTCTTCTCTAATAGAAGTCGTTGGGCCTGCAGCTGTGACTTCAAAAGATCCATCCTTGTGCTCTAGGACAACTGGCCCGCAATGATAAATGATTTGATTCGTTAAATCGATTGGTGGTTTTGTTCCAGTATGAATTCTGTGGTGAACGGCATCTCTACCTGTGTACATCTTTCCAGAGATGAGAACCATATCTCCAACTTTTAAATCTTTAACGTCTTCCTTTTTAAAGGGATAGTCTAATCTTTTCATCACTTATCCTAGTATAACCATTTTGAAATAGTATTATTTGTTTTCAGAGAAACACCTTGTCGTCTAAAGGCCCAACACATATACGAAATTGAAACATAGTACGACGCTGGCAGGCGATTGAGGTGACTAATTTTACAACCAAGTAAAGTTGTTTTTCCACCAAAGCCCATAGGTCCTATGCCAAGTTTATTTGCAGTTTTTACAATATCTTTTTCAAGGTCATCAAGTTCCTTTATTGGATTTGTATCTGTCATCAATCTTAAGAGTTGATCTTTGGCATGAATGTGACCAGTTCCTCTATCACCACCAATACAAACACCAAGTGTTCCTGGCCCACAACCTCTACCTTGTGCTTTTTGAATAGCATCAAGGATTACTTTTCTCACACCAGCTAAATCTCTACCAGCTTCTAGCGGAGTGTTTGGTAAAGCGTATTGTGCTCCAACATTTTCACAGCCTCCACCTTTAAGCATACACTTTATATCAATTCCTTTTTTCTTATGTTCGATAAAATGAAATTGAGGGTGGCCATTGCCAACGTTCATGGTGTCGTTCTTACCAGTAAGTGAATCTACAGAATTTTGTCTTAAGTATCCAAGCTTCGTGGCCTTAACAACAGCTTTCTCACAGATCTTTCTGAATTTTAATTGGAAAAAACCTGGTGGGTGATAAACTTTAATGACTATGGTTCCAGTATCTTGGCAGATAGGTTGAGACTTTGTTTCTGCAAGCTTTATATTCTTATCAATAATCTGCATAGCATATTGTGCGCTGGTATCTTTTTGTTCCCTGTGAAGTGCATCAAGTACAACTTCTTGAATATCGTCTGGTAGCACAGTTGAAGTAATTCTTAAAAGTTCTAGAATAGAATCATGAAGATTTTTATCAGTATTTTCAGGCTTACTCTTTGTGAATTTTTTAGTGGCCTTCTTTTTCTTTGCCATGTGTAGTTCCTTATTAAATATTTAATACTTAATAGTAACAAGAGAATGAGTTGTTTTGAAGTGATAATTAATATTATATTATTGCTATGCGTTTTTTGTGTGAAGTAATTTTAGTTTGAAGAAAAACGTTATTTCATCTTTATTGGATATAACTTCGATGGTGGTTGCCATATCTTTAGCTGCCAGTTGATCGTTGGTGAGTCCGAGAGCCCTTAACTGCGTACTGGCCTTTGTAGTATAGAGGGTATTAAAGATATTCTTGAGATTATCTTTAGGAATTTCGGCATCTAAGTCAGTGATTGATACTATTAGTTGATCATCTTCGACGTAAAGACTCATGTTAATTTCTTTAAAATCTTTTTTTCTCGATGGCATTAGTTACAATCGATCTTATAATGGACTCAATGACCGTTGGTATGTATTCAACAATGGGTTTACACGATGTTTTGTGAATATTTATATTTATATTTTCATTCGTAAATTTATTTTTAATTTTGTTGAAGGAGTTTAGGATTTCTGATGTTGGATCTCCAGTAGTCAATGGAGTGACTTCTCTTTTAGAGGTAAGACTTTGAAGTTCCTCTGCAACAAGGTTTATTCTTTGTTGACTTGCTTCAAGCTTGTCAAAATATTTTGAGAACTCATCCGAGTTCATCTTCGACTTAAGAATCCTTATCTGAGCTAAAGAAATGGTTAGAGGGTTATTAATTTCATGTGCAAGCTGTTTTACAAGTGTCGATATTTGTTTTTGTGCTCCTAATTCAATTTCCCTACTTTTATTTTCAAGATTTATTTTATTTAGTTTGTTTAGCTCCAAGACATGCTTTAGTCTCGATCTCACAAAAAAGATAAGACCCAAGAAAGTCATTAAAAAAAGGTGACATTGAAATCTAGTAAAAATTCTCATCTAAATTCTTCTGCCGTTGGCCAGGTGAAAGCGATTAGTCCGAAATAATCGGCCCCAAAGCATATAAAAGGTAAGGTAGTAAAGAGCAGGTACATGCAAGTGGCAGTTCTTAGCCCAAACATAAAGCCGGCAATTATAATGATCGCAGAGTTGTAGAAGAATGCCCCTTCAAATACTCCCCAGTTGTATATAATATGGGGGGTACTATTAATTGGCCGATTCCTGCACTTATGGCTATAAGGCCTGAGCTCTTAATATTATTGGTTCTCTTAAACCAAAAAAGGGAGATAATAAGAATTAAGATGCCTGAGAGATAGAAGAATATATGAGCTGTAGTAGCAGATGCCTTAGATAAGTTTACCATTGTGATAAAACCTAGAAGAAGGATGACACTTGCTACAATTAGAATAAAGAAACTTAATTGCCTTCTTTCATCTAGCGATAGCTCTTGATATTTAGACTCTTGAATAGATATCTTGGAAATTTTATCTAATAGCTTGCTGTTACTCATCGTTCAATATTCTTTCTTATATTCACATATAACTGTACATTAAATTTATCTCGTGTTACGTTGCGTTAATATGAAATCTGAACTTCTATTACCTGCCGGTAATTATCAAATGTGCCTAGCTGCGATCCATAATGGAGCTGACGCTATTTACGTGGGAATGCCTGGCTTTAATGCTAGAGGCCGCTCTCATGATCATGAATTTGAAGAGCTGCAAGAAATTATTGAGACTTGCCACTTGTACGGAGTAAAGGTCCATGTGGCATTTAATATTCTTATTTTTGAAAATGAAATCACTAAAGCGCTTGAAGCTCTTGATCAAGCAATAAAGTTATCACCTGATGCTTTTATCGTTCAGGACATTGGGATGGCCAGCTTAATTAGAGCGCGCTATCCCCAGATGGTAATTCATGGCTCTACTCAGATGAGCATTACTAACCATGAAGCGATAAACTTATTAGATGATCTAAATATTCAGAGATTTGTACTTGGAAGAGAAAACTCTATTGATGAGATTAAGCTTATTAAGGCGAAAACGAATAAAGAACTGGAAGTATTTGTACACGGTGCTTTATGTGTGGCCTACTCTGGACAATGCTTCACCTCTGAATCTTTGGGTGGAAGATCTGCTAATAGAGGACAATGCGCTCAATCTTGCAGGTTTAACTATGATCTCTATGTTGATAATGAAAAAAAGGAACTTGCCGGTCTTGAGTACTTAGTCTCTCCCAAAGATCTTTGTGGTATTGAAGAAGTTCCACAACTTCAGGAGATAGGAGTAGAATCTTTTAAGGTTGAAGGAAGACTAAAATCTGCTGAATACGTTGCTACTGTTGCAAGTTCATATCGTAAAGCGATTAATGGAAACTCAGATTCTTTAAAAACTGATATCGAAGATATGTCAGTGGCCTACTCACGAGGTTTTTATAGTGGCTGGCTTAACGGTGTTGCCCATCAGGAATTAGTTAGTGGTGATTATAAATCACACAGAGGTCATGCTTTAGGTCAGATTAAAGATATTAAAAGCAATAAAATCATAATTGAATCAGAAACCAACCTATCCAATGGAGATGGTGTTCTTATCTTAGATAAGAATAATGAAGAAATTGGCGACAAGATTTACTTTTGTAAACTTCATCAAGGTCGCTGGACCATCGAGCTATCACCTATATTTAACTTAAAAAAGATAAAGATTGGCAGCGATATTTATCTAAATAGAAAAGAATCAATTATAAAGAGTACTAAGAAATCTATTCAAGATCGTGACTTCAAAAAAAGAATACCTATCATCGTAAAGCTCTTAGCAAAGATTGATTCTGCATTAGAAGTAATTGTTTTAGATGGAACAAATACTCTTTCATTTACTCCTGATAATAAAATCGAGCAGGCGAGTAACCGACCTGTTACTCAAGAAGATTTTTTTAATACTATAAAGGGATTGTCCCATACAGCTTATGAGCTTAGTGCTCTCTCTCTTGAAGGCGATACAAATATCTTTTTACATAGCCGAGATATTAAAAGAGTCAAACAAGAAATAGTTGAAAGACTTAATGATATGCGTATTAAAAATATACCTTTCACGCCATTGGATATGACTAGGCCAGATAAGCCAATAGTTAAAACTATTACCGATGCTAAATTAAATATATTACTAAGGACTAAATCTCAGTTAGAGAGTTTACTGTCTGGTATGGATGACTTTTCTAATGTTGAGTATATTATTCTCGATTACGAATTTGGAAAAGATTATTTCTCCTCTGTTAAGCTTCTCAAAGAGAAACAAGTTCCTGTTGCCATTGCTACAACGAGAATCTTAAAACCAAATGAGTACCATAACTTTAAATTAATTGAGCGCTGTGAACCAGATGCTATTTTGGTCAGAAATTTAGGTGCATTAAATTATTTCATGGATTACAACTTTAAATTACTTAGTGATTTTTCATTAAACGTATCCAACTCATATACATATAATTATTTAGCATCCAAGGGTCTTTCTTCAATATGTATGTCGTATGATATGAATATCGATCACTTAAATAGCATGTTGGACAATATTGATAATTCAAAAACAGAAATTACTATTCATCAGTATATGCCTGAGTTTCATATGGAACATTGTGTTTTTGCCGCCTTCATGAGTAAGGGAAATAGTTTCAAAGACTGTGGAAAACCATGTGAGAAGCATGAAGTTCATCTGAAAGACATGTATGGTAACCGACACGAAATAAAAGCCGACCAAGAATGTCGGAACACAATGTTTAACGCTACGGCTCAAAGCACCATCAAATATTTAGATGATTGGAAGAAAGTGGGTGTTAGCTTATATCGCTTTGAGGCGCTACACGAGGAAGGTGCTGATTTACTTATCAAAATCAATACATATCTCGACCTAATCAGATCCAGAGTTTCTGTTAATGAGGCGTATAGTAGGCTTGGAAAGATAGAGTCATATGGACTTGGTATTGGACAGCTTGATAAGACTAAGCAGTACCAAGATAGAAAAAAGAAATCTTAGCTTTACTTTCTTACGCATCCCTATATAAAATTATAAGAAAATAACAGAGGATTAAAAATATGAAAAAATTTATTGTTTTAGCGCTTATGGTTCTTTCTGCAAACTTCGCATCTGCTGATACTTCAGTTTGGCCTAGAATTACTGTTTGGCCTACCGGTGTAGATGTTTGGGTTGATAACTATTCAGATAGAGATGTTAACTGTTCAGGTACAATATTCATGTATAAAGATTCTGGTAGAACTCAGACTGAATTTTTTAATGCCAGAGTATTCGCAAGATCAAACTCTTATAGAAGATATTTTAACTATGACTCAAATGACAGAATAAGAAATGCAAATCATTCTATTACTTGTTACTAAAATAGATATAAATTAATACAGAAAAGGGGAGCTTCTTGAGCTCCTTTTTTTCATTTTAAATACTTGAGAACATGAATTTAAGGGGGCAAACGACTCATAAATATAATCAACGAACTTATTTCTGAACTCCCCTGTTATCATATGTTCACTAGTTGTTAGAACACTAGGATACAATTCTCTGTCATACTTGTTAAATAAATTTCGAAATGCTTTGTAGTGGGCGGTAGATTTATATTCTCCAAAAGATTCTGCAAGGTTAGGCAGAATAAAGTTCCTCCAAGCTTTGTCAAAAATACGTGGCTCAATATCTTTTGGCATGACCTTTAAGTATCTGAAGACGTGATCCATGTCTTTGGATGATGCAATTCCCATGAACCATTTTTTATGCTGAATTAAATTTGGAAGTGAGTCAAGAAAGTGAATCTTAGCTCCAAACTTCTTTTTTAAGATTTCCATTGCTTCCATATCATGCTTAGATTCTATTGTTTGAAAAATTCGAAGTACTTTTGTGTCAACGTCTAATTCTGATCTATTAAGCCTATTTATTTGATGCTGATAACCTTTATCTTTTAAAGCTGTTTCAAGATTTCCCCAGTTAACACCATTATTTATACCAATTCTTTTGTATATCTTTGTCATAATATTTGATTGCTCTACACTTATAATAGCTCTCATATTTCTAAATCTAATATCGACAAGGTACTCATCAATGAGCCTCGCTCTATTGAACTTCTTTCTTACCTCTTTGAATATATTTCTGTGAGCGAATGAATCTTTTATTCCTATAGTTCCAAGTAGTCTTAAGTATCTAAGATTCCCCTTAATCGAGGCAAAAATCGCCGTTGTAGTTGAAGAAAAGGGGATTGCAAACATTGTCGCACCAATCTTATATTGCCCCATCGCCATAAGAATGGCAGGGATTGTGTAGTCGATTTGGACTGCTAGTAAGTAATATAGACCGATTTGTATTCCATATTTTCTGAGCGTCGCTGAGGTGAATTTCATTTTTGAGCTTAAGTCATTTCTCACAAAGTCTTGTAGCCGAATAATTTGCTGCTTTAGTTTACTTGGATTAATAGTTGTATCGATGATTTCTGCTATCTCTTCTTTTACTAGATCTGTTACCTTGTACGTTTTTGATTTTGCGGCAAATTGGAGCGTACTCTTTATCTGGCTAGTGGCCGAGTCAACACTTACGAGTGCACCGTCTTTTATTTCGATTTCTAAAACTGCTTCTAGTAGTTGAGAATGTAACCGCATATCGCGTTTGATGATTCTTTGTTCAACTCCAGACAGATCTCCGTTAATAATAAGAGATTTTAAAATATCATCATAGGTACTCTGACCTATCGACTGAAAGGAGATAAAAGACACGATGAAAGTCATTAGGAGTTTCATAGAGCTCCCTTGTGAAGATTGGCCTTGTAGATAAAACCACATGCTCCGGTTTTATTCATAGCATTGAAGATTGTATCTGTGAAAAATATCTTCGTGCCTTTACTTAAGTAGGAAGTTCTTTGGTGTGAAATAGTTTTTCTAACATTTTTATTGTAACTGTTCTCGATTTTCCTGAAGGTTAGGTATGTACGCTTTGAAACTCCTCCTTCAATATTTTTAGCAAGGTTTGGAAAAACATACTGTCTCCAAACTTTGTCAAAAACTTGCGGGTTTAAATCTTGAGGTATTTGGTTAAGGCGTAAATATAATGTTTCAAAGTCTTTCGAATGTGCAAGTCTTAATAACCACTTAACTTGCTCTTTTGGTATGGCGAAACCTTCTGACCTAAATAAAGATGCTCTAAAGTGTGTTGTGAACTTTTGTTTTGCGAGCTCATTATTTGAGTTTTCCATTGCAGTTAAGAGTGTGAGAATTTTTATCTCATCTGGTAAATTTGACCTTGTGAGTCCTGTTATAAGTTCATCAAATTTTGAATATTCTTTTAATACCTTTGATAAGGAGCTAAAGTTCAAATTTACTTCAGAGGATTTTGTTCCCAGCATACGACTGATGATATTGGTATTACTTACCCTCATAGTGTAATGAGTATTTGAAACTCTTGCATGAATCAAATTCAATTGATTAATAATATTAGCATTAAAGCTTTCTTTTACTTTTAGATTTATCTTAATTAACTTAACTGCCTCTTTGAGACCAAGTCTCTTGATTAGTGCAGCGGATTTGTAGGCATCTTTTACGACCTTAAATGGAAATAAGACGACAGGAGAAACAGGTGAGACTAAGAGTGCTCCTCCGGCGGCAAAATTACCACTGGTCAAGAATAGAAAAGGAATTGTAGTATCCAACTGAAGACTTATAAATTTTACCATTGAGTAAACAAGCCCCTGAGTTCTCGCAGTATGAACGAAGCTTTTCGCCTGCCAAGAGACAAATCTACCCGTAATTTTTTTCAGCTCTCTTAGAGAACTTTTTATACCGTCAACAGTATAAACTTCTTTAAAAATTTGTATGAAGTTTTGTCTTGCAAATTCGTCTTTGAAGGCAAGTTTTTTTAAACTTGATTGTAAAATTATATCTCTCGTCTGCTCACTTGCTATTGTTATATTTGAAAAGTTTCCATTCGTTAGTTTTATTTGTTCAATGGACTCAATAAGTAAAGATTGCAATTTGATTTCTTCTTGGATGAAGTTCACATGCTTTTGTGTCAGCTCACTTTTATTAGGAACAGATTCTAGTAATTCTCTAAGGGGATTTTCAAATGAAAGTGCATTCACCGAGATAGAAAATATGAATATAAGTTTAAACAGATAACCCATTGATTTCTTATCGTAAAAAAATCGCCACGGGATAAATTAAAACTAAAATTGTCAGAATTGTAAGTATCTAATTCTACTCACCGTCAAAAAATAATATCCCAAGCTTCGTAAGTTCATAGAGTTCATTATGAATTTCTGGTAAATCTTTTAAAACTATCTCAGTATGATGGTCAAAATTAAGTATATGATTAAGAGTTTCTTTTTGAGTGTTAGTGATAATAAATTCATTTTTATTTACAAATAAATGAATTTTACTATCAATCTCAATAAAACAATGGCGAACAAATTCATCTTTGAATAATGGATTCTCTTTTGCATGTTCTTGGAATTCATCGTGATTAATTTCTAATATTTCTGTGGGTCTTTTCGACTCAGAGTTTAAAGCACCCATAGATTTTGCAAAAAACACATCATCACTCAAGTCATGCTGAATATGCTCTTTTAGTTTTGATAAAGTTTCTTTATCAATTGTCCCAGGGTCATTTGTCTTCTGCAACTTTGTTTTAAAGAATGAGTCTGATTTATATTTATCCAGTAAGTTGACACAAAGATGATCAATAATTGTTTTATTTTCTAAGGACTTATACCCGAAAGAAAGTGAGATCGATTCAGATTGAGAGATACCGTGATGAGCGAAGTGTGGGGGAATATAAATCATATCACCTTCTTCAAGCATGATTTCTGTATCTGGGATAAACTCTTTTAAGATTCGAACAGGTAGTTTTTCCTGGTAATCATGGATTGGATTTTGTTGTAGTAACCACTTTCTTGTGCCAAGAGTTTGCATGATAAAAACATTATAGTTATCGATATGTGCGCCCACGCTTGAGCCAGTGCTTGAGTACGTGGCCATGACGTCATCAAAAAGCCATGTTGGTAGCACTTCTAATTGCTTCTTAATATTTTTTATATCAAGAAAATAATGCTCAGTGTTATGTGCGATAAACGTCCATTTATTTTTCTGCTCTTTGAATATTTTGCTGGCGAACGGTCCATCTTGTACGTCCCAGTCACCCTTTAAGTTCTGAAAAATGGCCCGTGTTTCATAGTACTCATCTTCTGCCATCATAAGTAGGTCTTCTACTTTTATCGAATTTTCTTTAGAGAAACTGATATTGCGAAAGATATATGGTTTTTTTTCCCAGTATTCATTTAGAAATTCATTAATAGAAATTTGGTCAAAAAGTTTCATATACCCTCAAATTTTTCCTTGATGCAATGCCTTTTTTATTCCTTGTCTCAGTAGATGTAAACCTATTTTTATTTTTCAATAAATAAGTAACTTTTTAACTTGAATTTGTATTTTCCCTCTAAGTGGGTCTATACGAAATGACATGCTGAGTATGAAGGAATCTACAAAAAATTGCTAAAAAAAGTTGATACCATTTGTCGTTTTCTATTGTGCTATGGTATGTAAATGCTTAAAATATATAAAAAATTATTAAACTTATTCATTTGAAGGAATGTGTATGAAGAAGTTATTAGGCGCTTTAGTTGCCTTTATTGCCCTTGGTGCGTTTAGTACGTTTATTGTCGTACAGGCCAGACACTTAGGATTTAATCAGGGATACGCACCAGATCAACCGGTTGCATTTTCTCATAAGAAACATGCAGGGAATTTAGAAATTGACTGTCAATACTGTCACTTTGGTGCAGACAAAGGTCGTCATGCAGTAATCCCACCTACAGCCTTATGTCTTAACTGTCATAGTATGATCAAGACACAATCTCCAGAAATCAAAAAGCTACAAAACGCAGTTGATTCAGGTGAAAATATTCAGTGGGTTAAGGTTAATCACTACCCAGACTTTGCTTACTTTAATCATGCACAACACGTTAATGTTGCAGGAGTATCATGTCAGAAATGTCATGGAGCTGTCGAGACGATGGATATATATCATCAAAAAGAAAAGCTTGCGATGGGTTGGTGTATAGAGTGTCACAGAGAGAATGGTATCGCACCACCAGATGACCATGCAGAAATTGTTGAGCAATATAAGAGTACTCAGGAAGGTTACCCAAGTGGAGCTAAGCTTTACAAGGGAAGTGGTTCTGGTGGCGACTGTGCCAAATGTCATTATTAGTAAATAAGGAAGATATAAATGAGTAATTTAGACAATAAATCAAGTGGAACAAACGAAACTCAAGTTGATGGTTACTGGCAAGATGTGGAGCAGAAGGTTCTAGATCCTAAAGTTCTTTCTCAAGAGTTTGGTACTGATGAGTTTGATTCTTTTTCTGTTAAAAAGTCGAGAAGAAACTTTTTAAAAATTATGGGCTTCTCTGTATCGGCGATGCCACTTACAGGTTGTATAAAGATACCTGTTAAAAAAGCACTTCCTTACCTTAATAAGCAGGATGATGTTATTCCTGGTGTTGCCAACTGGTATGCTTCTACTTTTGAGGGAACTCCGGTTCTTGTTAAAACAAGAGAAGGTAGACCAATAAAGATAGAGGGTAACGATAAGTCTAAGACTACAATGGGTGGAGCAAATGCTAGAGCACAGGCTTCAGTTCTTTCTCTTTATGATTCTTACAGACTAAGAAGTCCTATGGTTAATGGTTCTTCACTTGAGTGGGACCAGTTTGACTCTCAGTTTGCAAAAGCCATGAGTGAGACTACTGGTGAAGTTGTTATTGTGACTCCTTCTATTACATCTCCTACAGAGTTAAAACTTCTTAAGAGTTTCATTAAAAAGTACGGTGCAACTCATATTGCTTATGATGCAGTTTCAAGATCAGCATTTGCTGAAGCCAATGAAATTACACACGGTGTTTTTAATCAATCTGAGTATAATTTTGAACAAGCTGATGTTGTTTTATCTTTTGGAGCTGATTTCTTAGGTACTTTTGGAAATGATGTTGCAAATACGAGACAATATTCAAAAAGAAGAAATGCTAAGCATCCTCAAGGAATGAATAAGCACTATCATATTGAGCCGATGATGACCTTAACGGGTTCAAATGCAGATTATAGATATACACGTTCTGCTGTCGAGGAAAGAGATATTTTATTAGGTGTTCTTGCTGGCGTGGATAGTTCGTTTAAGCATAGTGTCCAGTCAGAAAATAAAGATATTGTAACTAAAATGGTTAATGATCTTAAAGCTTCTTCTGGCAAGTCGTTAGTACTATCTGGTCACAATGATGTTAATACACAAGTTGTTGTAAATAAAATAAATGCCTTACTTGGTAACTACGGACAAACAGTCTTTGCTACAAAAACAGAATCTGTTTTTGCTAAAGATGCTGATATGGTTTCACTTGTAGATCGTATGAATGCCGGTTCTGTAGGGGGCCTCGTTATGATTGGGCTTAACCCTTCTTATAATTACTTTCAAGCAGATAAGTTCAATGCTGGATTAAACAAAGTAAAAGTTTCGACATTATTTACTTTAGCTGAAAACGAAACTTCTAAACTAACAAAGTTCGTTGCACCAATGAATCATACATATGAATCTTGGTCAGACTCTATGGTTTCAAGTTCTGAGTTATCAATTACTCAACCTGTCATACAACCACTTTTTGGAACGAGAATGTGGACAGAGTCTATGATGAATCTTTTAGGTGTTGAAGGGACTTTTCATGACTATCTAAAATCTAATTGGTCATCCCTTGATTGGAGTAAGACTTTACACGACGGTGTTGTCATTGTTTCTGGCATGACTAGCGCTGCCTCAAAAATTGGTAATATCAATTCATATGCAGCGGCGATTAAAAATACAAAGTCTGGTACTGGACTTAATATCGTAGCATATACAAAATATGGAATTGAAAATGGTGATATGGCCAACAATCCATTTCTTCAAGAACTACCTAACCCAATAACAAAAGCAACTTGGGATAATTATGCAATGGTTTCACCAAGTTTTGCTAAGACTAATGGATTAAAATCAGGTGACGAAGTTGAATTAACAGATGGTAAAATCAAAATGAAGCTTCCATGTATTGTTCAACCTGGAACTGAGACAAATACTGTCGCTGTTGCTCTTGGTTATGGACACACAGTTGGTGGTAAAGTTGCTAAAAATTTAGGTCGTAATGCTTATCCATTTGTAAGTTTTGATAATACCTTTAATTACTGTGGTAGTTATGGGGCACTATCTATAACGGGTAAGAAATTAGTTCTAGCTCAAACTCAAACTCATCATTCAATGGAAGGAAGAGATATTGTAAGAGAAACAACTTTTTCTGCTTTTCAGGAAAATCCAAAATCTGGAAATCAAGTACATAAGCCTAAGACGGTTCACATTTACCCTGCTCATAAGAAAGATGGGCATCAGTGGGGAATGGCCATTAACTTAAGTTCATGTACAGGTTGTTCTGCTTGTATCATTTCTTGTTCAGCTGAAAATAATGTTCCTGTAGTCGGGAAGCAAGAAGTTGCAAACAAAAGAGATATGCATTGGTTAAGATTAGATCGTTACTATAAAGGTGATGAGAATCAACCAGAAGTTATGCATATGCCGATGTTATGTCAGCACTGTGACAATGCTCCTTGTGAGAATGTTTGTCCTGTTCTTGCAACAGTTCAATCATCGGATGGTTTAAATCAACAGATATATAACAGATGTGTTGGGACAAGATACTGTGCCAATAACTGTCCATATAAAGTTAGACGTTTTAACTGGTTTAACTATGATCACTCAGATGCTCACGAAAGATTAGCGCTTAACCCAGATGTTGGTGTTAGGTCTAGAGGAATCATGGAAAAATGTTCTATGTGTATTCAGAGAATCCAAGAAGGTAAGCTTACAGCTAAGAGAGAGCGTAGAGAGCTTGCTGATGGGGATATTAAAGTTGCTTGTCAGCAATCATGTCCATCTGATAATACGATTATTTTCGGAGATATCAAGGATCCAAATTCTGAGATTTCTCAGTACTTAGAAGATGATAGACAATACACTGTCCTAGAAGAGCTTAATGTTCAACCTAGAGTTAACTATTTAACAAAAATTAGAAATAAATAATACAAGGAAAGTTTATGTCGGATGCACATGTTTCAGAATTAAGACAGCCTCTTGTTCCAGAAGAAAGAACTTATAAGCAGATCTCAGAAGATATTCTGGATACGTTAGAGGAAAAACCTTCAAAGGCATGGCTATTTGGTTTTTCAGTCTCAGCTATGTTTCTTACCATCGGTTTCTTAGTTGTGGCCTATCAGGTAGGTACAGGAATTGGTACTTGGGGACTTAATAAAACAATTGGTTGGTCTTGGGATATTACCAACTTCGTTTTTTGGGTTGGTATTGGACACGCAGGGACACTTATTTCTGCCGTTCTTCTCATATTTAGACAAAGATGGAGAACAGCAATTAACCGTGCCGCTGAGGCAATGACGATTTTCGCCGTTGCTTGTGCTGGTATCTTTCCATTAATTCATGCTGGTAGACCTTGGCTTTTATACTGGGTTTTCCCATACCCAAACACAAGAGGTCCTCTTTGGGTTAACTTTAGATCACCACTTTTATGGGATGTTTTTGCAATCTCTACTTACCTTACAGTCTCTGTAGCCTTTTGGTACATGGGTCTTCTTCCTGACCTTGCGTTAGTAAGAGATAGGACTAAGTCAGGTATCAGGAAATTTATATATGGAGTTTTAGCATTTGGTTGGAATGGTTCAAACAGGACTTGGCATCACTGGGAAGTCATGTCTCTGATCTTAGCAGGACTTGCAACTCCACTAGTTTTATCTGTTCATACAATTGTATCAATGGATTTCGCGACTTCTATTATTCCAGGTTGGCATACAACAATTTTCCCTCCATATTTCGTTGCTGGAGCAGTCTTTTCTGGTTTCGCAATGGTTCTTACTCTTCTTATTATTACGAGAAAGGTATTGAATTGGGAAAATTATATAACAATGGAGCATATTGATAAGATGACTAAGGTTATTCTTGTTACGGGTATGATTGTTGGTCTTGCTTATGGAACTGAGTTTTTCATGGCCTGGTATTCAGGTAATGAGTATGAAAGGTATGCATTTGTAAACAGGGCAACTGGTCCTTATTGGTGGGCTTACTGGTCAATGATTTCATGTAATGTTATTTCTCCACAATTTTTCTGGTCTAAGAAATTACGTAATAGTATTCCTTTTGTTTTCTTTATCTCCATTGTTGTAAACATCGGTATGTGGTTTGAACGATTTGTTATTATTACAACTTCACTTCATCGTGACTTTTTACCATCAAGTTGGTCTATGTATTCTCCAACTTGGGTTGAGATATGGACATTTATTGGAACTTTTGGATTGTTCTTTACTCTCTTCTTCATCTTTATCAGAGTTCTTCCTGGTATCGCTGTGGCAGAGGTTAAGTCTATTTATAAATTCGCAAAGAAGCATTAGGATATATTATGAAAAAAGATTTTTTATTAGCTATTTATGACTGTGAAGAAAAACTTTTACATAGCGCTGAGAAAGCTCGAGACAAAAATATCGAGATGTATGATGTATACACTCCATTTCCTGTTCACGGCCTTGATGATGCTATGGGTATTAAAAGATCATTTCTTCCTTACGTAACTTTTGTTGCTGGTACTATTGGGCTTATTTTTGCTTTTGGTTTTCAAGTGTGGACGAGTGCTTTTGATTGGCCTATGATTATTGGTGGAAAACCTTTTATTTCATGGCCTGCATTTATTCCTATTTCATTTGAAGTAACAGTCTTATTTGCTGCTCATGCAACAGTTGGGGCTTTCTGTGTTCACAATAAATTATTTCCTGGGAAGAAGCCTATGCTTGTTCATCCAGAGCAGACTTGTAGTAAATTTATTATTGCCATTGAAAAAGATAAAGTGAGTGTTGAAGATGCAACAATACTTTTTAAAGAACATGGAGCAATCGAAGTAAAGGTACAGAACGTGGATACTAATCCAGGTTTCTGTTAAAAGGGGATATTTTAATGAAGTTAATTTTATTAGGAACATTACTATTTAGTTTGATTTCCTGTTCAGGTGGAAGAAATAGTACCGGGTATTCTCTTATTAATGATATGATGTACTCGATCACAGGTGAAGCCTTTTCTGAAAATCAATTATTCGAAGATGGTCAAACGATGCAACCACCTGTTGCTGGAACTGTTCCTCGAGGGAAGATGCCTCATCCAATGGGTGAAGATGGTCAACCACTAGTCTTAGATAATCCGTATGAAATGAATGATTATAAATGGAAACGAGCTGAGCTTCTTTTTAATAGAACCTGTGCTTCTTGTCATGGTGTTGACGGCCAAGCTGGCGGTAAGGTTGTTACTGAAGGTGGTTTTCCAGCACCTCCTAAATTTAAATCTCGTTCTTTCAAATATTCTAAAAAAGATAAAAAACCAGCAGGTCATATATTTAATGTTATTACCTTTGGGATTGGGAATATGCCAACTCATGCCCAGCAGTTATATGCTGAGGATCGTTGGTATGTATCAGAATATGTTAGAGAGCGTTTAATGGTTAGAGGTAAGAAATAATGAGTACTGAAACGAAAAATTTTGAGTTTAGTGGTGGAATTAAGAAAGTCTCTTTAGGCCTTATGCTTGTTGGGATTTTTGCTTTCGCTATGTCTTTCTTTCTTGATAAGTATGTAGGTTGGGTCGACTTCTACGTAATGGCATTGTATTTTACGACAATATCACTATCGGGTATTTATTGGTTATCACTAACTGGTGTTATCCAAGCATCTTGGATGACTCCTTATAAAAGAGTTGTTGAGGCGATGACTTCATTCCTTCCAATATCTTTTATGATGTTTATCGGGATGTGTTTCGGTCTTCACAAAATATATGAATGGACTCATAAAGATATTGTTATGAATGATCCTATCCTTAGAGGAAAAGTTGCTTGGCTAAATGAGCCGAGATTTATTGGAACAATGATTGTGATGTTTCTATTATGGATTGGAATCAGTGTAATTTTTAAACGTTTCTCTGAGAGAATGGATGGTCAAAACGGCGTTGCCGCTGCAAACAACCTCGTCGGATTTTCTGCTATTAGCTTAGTTGTCTTTGCTTTTACTGTTAGTATCTTTGCTTTTGATTGGGTTATGTCTGTAGAGCCACATTGGTTCTCTACTATCTTTGGTGTTTATATTTTTGCTGGTATTGCTACTTCCGGTCTGGCCTTCATAACAATCGCTGTTATTAAGCTTAAGGATTGGGGATACTTTGGTGATGCTGTAAATGAGAATCATTTGCACGATCTTGGTAAATGGATGTTTGGGATGTCTGTATTTTGGGCATATATCTGGGTTTCTCAATATATTTTGATCTGGTATGCAAATATTCCTGAGGAAACTGAGTACTACGTGCTTAGACATAATCATTGGAATGCTCTTTTCATCTTTAACTTCTGTATAAACTTTGGTCTTCCGTTCTTTGTCTTGATGACTAGAAAAGCGAAGAGATCTCCAAAAGTTTTAATGTTTGTAGCTTTTGCAATACTGATTGGACATTATATTGATATGTACGTGATGCTTGCTCCAAAGGTTTTTGAGCACCATAACCTTCATATTTCAGGTAACGGCATACTTCAAGCACTGCAAGTGCTAGGTGGCTTCGGACTCTTTATCTTTGTTGTTGGAAGATCTCTTAGTAAGAGAAATCTAATGGCAGTAAAAGATCCTACATTCTCTGAAGGTTCACACTTACATCAGTAATTAGTTAAATATAATTGATTGAAATAAAGGGTACTTTTTTGTACCCTTTTTTTATGCAATATTCTGAAAATGTTTTATTACGATCCGAACACCCCAAATTAAAATACTCTGAGAGTTCTTTAAAAGGTGCATTGTCCGTTGAGCTTAAAGATGGAAAGTTTGGTGATATTACCTTATTTTATGACGTTCATAAGTCAGATGAAATTTATATCAATAACCTTACTTATCAAACAGAAATTAAAGCATCATTTCTTGGTGCTCTCGATTATTATTGTGAGCTCATTAATGGAAAGCCCTATGAAGTTATAAATCGAATTGGGTTGAAGGAATTGGACTTTTTTATCCGTGGGGATAGTAAAAAACCTTCCTTTGTTTTCTACTCTGCTGAGCTTTATGAGTTACTTACCCTTGGGGAAAAAATCTATAAATCTTTAAATCAAAAGAAGGATAAAGTCCTAACATTCTGTGTTTCAAATATGGATGATATGCCTATGACGGAGCAAATAGAATACTTTGAAGAATTTCTATCAGTTCATATCTACCCTGAGTTTCAAGGTATTGAGTTAGATTTTGAGGATTTCTCTGATGGTAAACTGATTTTAAGACGCAATTTTTCAATTGATGATAAGGGTCTTAAATATATTACAGATACTATCCATGAGCACTTAGGCTTAAACCGTGTAGGCGTTAAGCTTGAGATTATTTCATAATTAAGACTTAGGTAGTACGATCCTTATTGAGTCGAGCTTTATATTTGCATTATATAGGCAGCGCTTAACTGAATCACGTTCATTTTCTAATTGCTTCAACAGTTTTTGTTTTGTATCTGGATGAGTTACCAGTTGGTTCTGTCGTGCATACTCTTTGGAGTAGTGACTTTCTACTTCTTGAATTCCCGAATTTATATATTTATCAACTCTCGTTTTAATTTGAGAATGGGCCTTCTTAATAATCTGTTGGATAGCATCTTTTGGTATTTGGTGTAGTATTTCAAGACCTGTACTGTCAATGCTTTCGATATCATCATCAATCGCTCGCTTTGATAACTCTTTTGTTTTATCAGAGCCTTTAATATCCATCAAAACCCTTAGAGGAGTAAATGGGAGATAGAGAGAACCTAAATGTCTTATAGAGTCTGAACACTGCATAGTAAATATAGTTTCAAAGTAAATATTTCTAGGAATCCTTTCATTACAAGCGACCGTCATATTTCCAAGACTTGAATTTAGTAGGAGATCAAATCCTGTTTTAACGAATGGATGCTCCCAGCTACAGAACTCAATGTTATCGTATTTAAGGGCATAATCTCTATCAAAACTGATACTTTGACCTTCTGAGGATAACCCGGCAAATGATGGAATCAGCATATTGTCTGTTGGGCAGATGAAATGTTTCAGATGGGCATGTTCATCAATTAGGATACCAAATTGTTCACATAGTGAAGTCATATAATCGAGTGGTGATTGATTTTCATATTCTCTTACAGATTTAACAATTTCTTTCGCTTGCTCGTGCTGATAAGAGTTTGTTTCAATTATAAGGTTCCGTCCTGATTCTAGTTCTTGAGCATAATGCTGATACTCGTCTTTAACTGAATCAATAAATTGATTTAACTTAGTTTCATCAAATCTATGTTCAATTAGTTCTAGTATTTGATGTCTATGCCTTTCATAAAAGCTGTGAGCTCCCTTTGCCGAGGACTCAATGGCATTTAAGACTTCATGATACCAGCGAAATAAAATTTCCTCAAAGGTATGTCTGATATAGGGGATATGAATTTTTATATCATTAATCTGGCCTATACGATCGAGCCTTCCAATTCTTTGTTCCAGTTGGTCTGGAAGCTTTGGTAGATCAAATAGTATCAAGTTAGATGAAAATTCAAAATTTCTTCCCTCACTTCCAACCTCTGTACAAATTAAGACTTGAGCACCTTCTTCATCTGCAAAATAAGCAGCTTGTCTGTCTCTTTCTAGTAAACTTTGATCGGAGTGAAAGACTGCTAAGTTATAATTTTTGATTTTTAAAAGTTCTTTCTGAATTTTAAGGACAACGTCTTTGGAGTGACAAAGGATTAGTACCTTGTCCTCACTACAGTCATTAACAATATCAATAATCGTCATAAGCTTAGCTTTGAAAACACTTTTATCATCAATCTTGCCATCAATTGTAAGTGGGTGCTGATGAAGTATTCTGTCTGTAAAAAGGCGATGATATCTCTCTAGATTTACTCTAGAGTTTCTAAAATAGCTTCTGCCTGTGCCATAACGATCTATAAGTGCTTTTTTTACTTCGTCTTCACTTGAGAACATACTGAGTTCTTCTTTATTGAAGTATGTATGAATCTGATTGTTTTCTAGTAGATTCTCTGTTGTAAGTAATTTTGAAATATGTAGCGATTCAAAGTACTGATCTTTAAACTTTTGAAAATTTGAGTACTTTATAGGGTCAAGGAACTCTAATTGATGAAATAGGTTCTCTTCACCTAAGACCTCTGGTGTGGCACTCAAAAGGAGTGTTGATACACAATTAGAGTTAATGCTTTTGTATAGATCAACTTGCGTATTATCTTCTTGATTAAATTTAATTTGATGAGATTCATCCATGATTAACATATCCCACTTATTCGTTGAGATATATTTGGTGAGATCATTTTCGGCCTCAAGTTGCTTTCTGCCGATGATAAATTTGGAGAGTGTCGTAAAGTCAGTCTCTTCATCAAGAAGATCCATAATTGAAAATTGTAAGTTAAACTTTTTATATAGTTCAATAAACCACTGATTAATAAGACTATCAGGCACTACTATCAAGACATTTTCTACTCTTTCTTGTTGTAGTAGTGAATTTAATACTAAACAGGCTTCAATGGTTTTTCCTAGGCCGACTTCATCACAAAGCATCGCTTTAGGCTGATCCATTTTTAGAACCTGATTGGCCACGAAAAGTTGGTGGGGAATTAACCTTACTTTTGGACCTAGGAACCCTTTATAGGGAAAGCTTTCATATTTTCTATAATTTAAATAAGAGTCATACCTTAGTTGAGAAAAAGAGTTCACATCAAAGTTCTTGGCAAGCAATCTATCCAGGGGGCCGTTAAGGTCAATCTTACTTTGTAGATTCATTTCAGGGATGACAGCATCGTCACAGATATAGAATAATATATCATTTTGATTTTCAATACTTAATATCTGTAACTCTTCTCCAGACTCTGTGACAAGATTATCGTCGATCTCTAGTTGAAATCTCTTGAGTGGAGAAGTTTTACTATTATAAATTCTGCGCTCACCACATAATGGGTATAAGATTTGTACATTTCTGTCTTCCAGAGATTGAACAATTCCTAACCCTAATTCAGGTTCACCTTCACTATACCAACGTTGGCCTACTACAAACATAAATTACCTCACGGAGATATTATAGGCCATTAACCCTCACAAATCACACAATTTTTTTTATTTAGGCAGCAAAATTATTAACATGACTAAACTCAAAAGATTTTAATGCACGACGAATTTTCTTTTGTTCGTTCTGATCATCAAGCTTAACCAAATATCCCTCTATAACGATCACATTATCCTGTAGGATCTTTTTCATCTCTTTTTGGTAGTTCCTATTGCTGATTGTTTTGCCGATGATAATCAGTGTGGAATAGGGGATGTTTTTACTTGCCCCAGCGAGGAGTGCTTTATTGGCACTATAAGCATTTTCAATATTCTGAATATCCTTTCCCCAGTCTCTATTGATGACTGCCTTACTAAGTACCTTTGTTTTTTTAAAGGCCAGTTTCGTATTAAATTTAAACTTATATAATTGAGCATGTCCCCAATCATTTATTGCTTCTTGATCTACACTTAGTTGTTTCTTCATCTTGATCTCCTTTGAGAATATATTTATCGGTATGAATTGATATTTTTACACCTAAACATTCATTAATTTTTGCCTCTTAAATAGAAATGATTTAAGATACTTTTATGAAGAAAAAGATAGATGAATTATCAGATATTGAATTCCATGTGACACAGGAGAATGGTACAGAGCTACCTTTCCAAAATAAATATTGGAATTTTTTTGAACAAGGAATCTATATAGACCTTCTCTCAGGTGTCCCTTTATTTGCTTCTTTTCACAAATTTGAATCACAATGTGGGTGGCCATCATTCTCAGACTGTATTTCACTTGAAAATTTAAAGCGTATTGATGATGATTCTTTGGGGATTAGGCGAACTGAAGTTCGTGGGATGCTTTCAGATTCTCACTTAGGACATGTTTTCAGTGATGGACCAGCACCAACTTATGAACGCTATTGTATTAACTCTGCTTCGATTAAGTTTGTTCCATTCTCTGAACTAGCAGATCACGGATATAAAAGTTTAACGGATATTTTTTTAACAATGGATAAAAATGAATAATTTAGAGCAAGCGACTTTTGGTGCAGGATGTTTTTGGGGCGTTGAGAAAATACTAGGTGATATTCCAGGTGTCGAAGATACTATGGTCGGTTATGCTGGTGGAACCGCCGCAACATCCAATTATGATGATGTGTGCACTGGACGGACAGAGCATGCTGAAGTTGTTCAGCTTAGCTTTAATCCAGAGATAGTCTCATTCTCTGAACTTTTATCATATTTCTTTCGTTTGCACGATGCCACGACACCTAATAGACAAGGTGCCGATATGGGTCCTCAGTACAGATCTTCCATCTTTTTTCACTCTGAAGATCAGCTCACTATAGCAAAAGAGAAAATTGATACTCTCAATAAAACAGATAAGTATAAAGGTACTATTGTTACGACTCTAGAGAGGTTTCATGAGTTCTACCTCGGTGAAGACTATCACCAAAAGTACTATGATAAAAAATATCAAGGTGGACCTGGTCCTATTTGTCATTTCTTAAGAGACGATGAATGAATATAGTATTTTTAGACGCCAAAACACTTGGAGAGGATGTTGATTTCTCTCTTTTGGAAAAATATGGTGAACTCACAATTCATCCTCTGACAGCTTTCGCTGATATTGTTCCAAGAGCTATTGACGCTGATATTCTCATTGTTAACAAAGTTGTTTTGGATAAAGCTGTCTTAACTCAGCTGCCTAAGCTCAAATTAATCTGTGAGGCCGCCACCGGAACAGATAATATCGACATTGAGTTTGCAAAATCAAAGGATATCTCAGTTAATAATGTTGTTGGTTATTCTACTGACTCAGTTGTACAACATACGTTTACCATGCTTTTCTATTTTTTAAATAATCTTAGTTATTACCAAGAATATACAAACTCTCTTGGTTGGACTAAATCTCAAACTTTTTCACATTATAAGTCCTTCTCTGATATTGCTGGTATGAAGTGGGGAATCATTGGTCTTGGAAATATTGGAGAGAAAGTTGCTTCTATAGCAAATAATTTTGGAGCTGAGGTTCAGTACTTTTCAACTTCTGGAAAAAATAACAATTCAAATTATAATCAGGTCTCCTTGGAAGAGCTTTTAACTTCCTCAGATATTATTACTATTCATGCACCTCTTAATAATAATACTAAAAACCTTATTTCTAAGACTGAGTTAGCTTTATGTAGTAAGGGTTGTATCCTTTTAAATTTAGGCCGTGGTGGCATTATTAATGAAGAAGATATGAAAACCTTTATCCAGGAAGACTTACTTAATATTGGATTAGATGTGCTTTCATCTGAACCAATGCCTTCTGATCACTGTCTTGTGGAATTACTAGATCATAAAAATTTATTAATCACCCCACATATTGCCTGGGCATCAATTAACTCAAGAAAGAAATTACTGGAAGGTATTTCCCTAAATATATCTCGTTTTCTGACTGAGAAATAATTGCTACCTTGCAACAATCTTTACATTTCAAGCTCTTACAAAAAAGCTATCTTTGAGCATTTTTATCGAGCTTAATCTTTTATTTAATCGTTGATTTTTTTTCCGTCTGATATGAAAATTCTTATACCAATTTATTTAAGGAGAACATAAATGGCAAAGAAACAAGCAAAAGACATGTTATTAGTTGGATCAAAAACAAAAGAAGCTCTTAAGGGAAGTGGAAAGGAAACATTTATGGTTTCTGCAGATGCTCTTGAAGGACTTAATGAGTATGTTTATTTTTTAGTTGAGCAAGCACAAAATAGAGCGAAGGCCAATGGAAGAAAAACAATAAGAGCATATGATATAATGGCAAAGTAATTAAGTGAGGCCCAATCTAGGTTGGGCCTTATTGTATCTAATTTGAATTTATAAGTTTATAGCAAACTTATAAAATAATCTCGTGGCCGCAATCAGCAAAAAGATTTTAAAAATAATTTTGAATCGACTATCATCCATCTTCTTTAAAACATTCACTCCTAGATAGGTTCCCGCTACAGCTCCAAAGCTCATAAGTGATATCAGTAATCCATTGCCAACATAATCAAAACTTAAACCTATAAATAACGGAATTTTTAAAAAGTGAGAAATGAATTGTTGCAAGGCCTTATTGGCAACAATCTCTTCCTTACTAATATCTGATCTCATATAAAATATAGCAACAAGAGGACCTGATGCACCAAGAAGGGCACTTTGAATACTTGCCCCAATACCGAGGATGAACCAGCCAAACTTATTTAATCTTATCTCTGGAAACTTTTTTGGTTTGAACACAGTATAAAGGATAAAGAGTCCAAGTAATCCATAGAAGAATGTAGGTTTTTGTATTTGATTGAGTATAAAGTAGCTAATTAGGCCACCAATTGGTGCTCCAATCAAATACGGAAGAATGATTTCTTTTCTAAGTTTACCCTTTAAATAAAATGCTCTGGACGAATTACTTACCAGCTGAATAATCCCGTGGATCGGAATAAGAAGCCTGTAGTCCATAAAAAAAGACATTGCCGATAGGAGTAACACTCCGCCGGCCATTCCCACCGCACCAGATATGAGTGAGGTTAAAATTGCAATCAAGGGAAGGATAATGAGCATTAGTACTTATAGCCTATAAGTACCTAAAATTAAAGCTCTTTATAATTTGTAAAAGATTCATATCAGTCCATAAGTCTTAGGAATTATTATGTTTGTATTATATAAATCACGTTATGAATTTAGAACTACGTAAAGCCAATATTTCGGACCTTTCAGATATAATGCAATTATATATGTTTGCTTATGAAGGAACATATCCCGATCCAACTTTTAATTCCGTGGTAATGCTTTCATCTGCACTCCAGGGTACATCTAAATATATTTACGTTGCAAAAAATAATGAAGCTGTTGTGGGTTGTATCTTATTTAACTATGAGACGGATAACTTACTTGCTAAAGCGGGAGCTGCAGTTGTGGCACCACAGTATCGTGGTCATAATATAACCAAACAATTACTCGAATATGGGACCGCAGACCTTAAAGAAAATGAAGGTGGTATAGATGTTCTTTATATCACAACGCGTACTATCCATAAGGCAGCGCAAGTTCTTACCCAGAAGATGGGCTTTAAGCAATTAGGAATCTTTCCTAATGTTCATAAGACTGATGAGTACGAAACACATGCTCTAGCTGCCATGTACTTCAATGATAGCAATGAGAGAAGGTATATCGATTATAAGCAGCATCCAAAAGTTCTTCCTTTATTTAATATTGTAAGAGAAAACATTGATCTTCCTAGAATGGAAGAGGCAGAAATTTGGCAACAAAAAAATTATATTGGAGAGGTTCCTAAGTTAGAGGTTATTGATGCTACTGAGTTTATACGAGTCAGAATTAATAAACTTTCTGAAAAAAATGAAATCGATCTTGCTTTTTTTCCTTTTCACACGCCAAATCTGCTTATCACTTCACCTAATCAAAATATAGAAGTCTTTGCTTATGTAAATGAGATTGATAAGCACTGTGTGATCACAGGTTGTAAGATTGATAGAGAGGTTTCTTTTACGGATCTTTTCTTACGTGTCAGTAATATTTTACGTGATCGTGGTATCCGCTATATTGAAGTTATTTTAAGAGCAAATAGATTGAATATTATCGATAAGGTCATTAAGGCAAAGTTTCTTCCTTGTGGTTACGTTCCTGCCTTCCAACTCGAAGCAGGTCTGAGATATGACTATATTGTTTTTAGCAGGTCTTATGAAATTCTAGATTTTGCAAATTTACAGCTGACTGGCGCCAATGCAAAGTATTTGGCAAATTATGTTGGCCTGTGGGAAAAGACATTTTTAGGTGACTTCTTTAAAGATGAAAACTGAACAACTATTAAATACTGATCCATTCTTATTTAGCGAAGCTAATAGGGCACTCTTCTTGGAAAGTCTTAGAGAGACGGCAAATATTCACTATGATGGAAATGGCTTTATTAAGTATCTTTGGGATAAAAATAATTTTAAACCAGAAGATATAATCTCTGAGAAGTCTCTTGAGGATATGCCTTATACACTAGTCAATCTTTTTAAACATCATGAATTGCTTACTGGTACTCATGAGGATATCGCTTTAACTTTAGGTAGCTCAGGGACTGGTGGCCAGAGAAGTCTTATTTATCTAAATCAAGACTCACTTGATCGTGTAAAAAAGCTTGCTTATACTATTCATGAATCTTTAGGGATGACCTCAACAAAAAAGTATAACTACCTTTGTTTCACTTATGATCCTGCTGTGGCAAATGACTTGGGAACTGCCTTTACTGATGAACTATTAACTAGCTTTACAGGTATCGAGGAAGTTTTCTATACCTTTAAGCATGATGGCAATGATTTCTACTTTGATGAGGAAGGAACAGTCGCTAAGCTTAAAGAATTTTCTAAGTCTGAATATAGCATTCGGATTTTAGGCTTCCCGGCCTTTCTCTATAAAATCATCCAAAAGTATAATTTAAAGTTGAACTTGGGTGAGGATTCTTGGGTACAAACAGGTGGTGGCTGGAAAGGTGAGGCAGACAAAGAAATTGATAAGGCGAGCTTTAGAGAATTAATTTCCTCATCCCTTGGTATTCCAAAAGAGAACATAAGAGACTTATTTGGAATGGTAGAGCATGGAATTCCTTATGTTGATTGTAGCGATGGCCACCTCCGTATACCAAACTATGCCAGAGTGCTTATTAGAGACCCAAAGACTCTTTCTGTTCTACCAAACGGTGAAGTTGGGCTGATTCAATTTATTTGTTCTTATAATACTTCTTATCCTGCTATCAGTTTACTTACTACTGATTGGGGAGTGAAGTACTCTGATGACTATTCAGAGTATTTAGAAATTAAAGGCAGAGCTGGAATGACTAAAAATAAGGGATGCGCAATTAAAGCTGCGCAAATGCTATAATGTATATTTTTGGAGAACAACATTCACAACTTAATCTTGAACAGCTATTTGATCAAGCATCTATAAAAGAAAGAGAATTTCTTGATGTCTCAATAGATCAAATACTGATGATTTTTGGTAAGCTTCATAAGCTATGGTCTAGTGATGAAACTTATTGTAATAGGGGGAGAACTCTACTCGCTGAAGACTATTTGATGAGTCCTGAGGATATTGAAATATCTCTTAATATATTTCTTTCACTTATAGACCCTGTTTCACTTTCTGAAAGATTCTGTGCTGATTTTGAGCGCACTGATTGCTTTGAGAGAAGTGTTCAAAAGAGTTCAGAGTTATCTGTTTTATATAAACCGTTAGGAAAGGTTCTTCATGTAACCGCTGGAAATATATTCTTAGGCGCCATTGATTCACTATTAATGGGATTACTTACTAAAAATGTATCTTTAGTGAAGTTGAGCTCAAGTAATCAATCATTTCCACTTCTTTTTGCTGAGAGCATTAAGGACGCGGATGAAGTTAGTATTATTGCTGATAAATTCTCAATCCTAAGCTGGAAAGGTGGAGATCAAGATATCGAATTGGCGATGAAAAACCATGTTGATTGTATTTTAACTTGGGGCGGGGAAGATATGGTCACATCATATCAAAAAGATCTTCCCAGTAAAGTTAAGCTTATTAATCACGGGCCAAAAATATCCATGCATGTCATAAGCTTGAGTTCTTTTAGGCAAGGAATCAACTACCAACTTTTAGCTCAAGACATTACCACTTGGGAACAGAAGGCCTGTGCGAATTCACAGAATATTTTCCTGGAAGCGGGGATTGATAAGGCCACTTTTTCTAATGGGCTCAATCAAGCACTACTTGGAACAAAAAAGAGACCATCACTTACCTCTAACGAGTACGTTGAACTGCTTAAAGATGCGGCATTAGCTGAATTTCATGAGTTTGAGTCTGGTGATAAAAATATCATTACAGATGACCACCAGGTTTTATTTGATCATAGTATTTTGAATCCAACAGCACAAAATAGATCTATTAAACTCAAGTCATTTTCAAGTTTAAATGAATTAGCGATAATGCTAAAAGAGTTTTCATTCTATTTACAAACATGTGGTCTTGCTGTGTCTGGTCTTGAGAAGAATAATTATGTTAAGCATCTCTCTTACTCAGGTATCACTCGTTTTACAAATATTGGCTCTATGCTTGTGGGTAAGACTGGTGCTCCTCATGATGGATCCTTCTCACTACAAGAACTCACTAAGGTTATTTCTGTTGAAAGTGATGACTCAGTTTATTCGTTTCTAACTGAAGTCGATGCTCCTTGGTATGCTGATTCTCATACACTAGATGAATTCAAAATTACTTCTGGAGAACTGATTAAAGATCATCCTATTTTTGCAAGTAAAGAGTTATTAAGTCAAAACCTAGCTCCCGGGTTTATTTTCTCTTCTGGAGGTACAACTGGAGATGCTAAATTTATAAACTATTCTTATGAAGAATTTAATCAGACTTGTAAGCTTCTTGCAGACTCCTACAAGCAAAACGGTTTAAAATCCCTTCTGCCTGTAGCGAATATGTTTATGTCTGGTAATATGTGGTCATCGTTTAGTGCTGTTCAAAATGCCTTAGAGCTATGTGATGTGACTCAATTTCCGATGGGGGGTAATATTCAAGCAGTAGATGCTGAAAATATTATTCAAAACTTTCAAATCAAAACTATTTTTGGTTTACCTAGCTTGATTATACAATTTGCTAGTGAATGTTCTCAGTTAAATATTGATACTATCTTTTATGCTGGAGAGTCCTTTACTTCTACTCAGATTAAATTTCTCAAGGAGCATTGGGGTGTGAAGGCATTTCACTCCGCTGGCTATGCCTGTGTTGATGTAGGGCCTATCGGTTATCAGGATGCAACCTGCACTGGTACAGAACATATTCTTTTCCATGGCCTTCATTTAGAGGTGATTAATGACGAGGCGGTTATTACTTCAACAATCAGAAAGAATATGCCAGTTATACGATACAGAACCGGAGATAAAGTTCGAATATTAGAATCAAGACAAGGTGAGGTTAGATTTGAATTACTCGGCCGGGTTGATTCACTAATAAATATATGGTCTTCACGCTTCACGGTAGAGGAAATTCAAAAGAGTCTGAAAGAGCTTAATGCTGAGGTTGAAGTTCAAGTTGTTTTAACGACAATGTCTTTGAAAGAGAAAATTCTTGATAAGATGGAAGTAAGACTGAATATTGAGCTAGAGCATGCAGACTTAAATTTATACTTATACACAAAGCTTAGTGATCTCAGTAATACTCACAGCTATGATTCAATAGCAGGCAATATAACTATTCATAAAACAGATTTTGAATATGCTGAAAAAACCGGAAAATTAAAATCTCTCATTGATCTTCGCTAGAATTCTTATTCAGTCTTTGGCCTATCCAAAAAAAGCCTGTGAATAGCAGAAGCCGGGTAGATAGTAGGCTTAACTAGAACCTTTGTAATTTTCCCATTAAAGAAGGCCGCTTTACCATCATCTTCAGAGCCTATGGCAATTAGCGGTGATGGAGAGTCTGGAGTTTTGTTTGGTTCAAACATAATAGGTGTTTGATCTCTTTCAACTTCCTTCCCATTATAATAAAACCTTACTTGATTCCGACTATAGTCAATGACACAAGCTATATGGTGCCAGGTATTTAGCTGAGTTATTTTTGGTAATTTAGTAAACGTATATAGCTTTGGTTCTTGTTTATCAACGGTTCTTGCTAAAACCATGAGTCGTCCATCAGCATCTACTCTGAGCCCTGCTCTTGAAGTATTTGCTACTTCTAAATCATTCGCTGATATGGAAATAATATCATGCCCTGTCATTGATTTAGGGTAAATCCATGCGCTTAGTGTGACAGAATCTTTATTACGTAGAATATCCTGTTGGTTTTCCACTTTGTGATATTGATCAATTCCATTAAGAGTTATGACCTTTGGTAATAAGTAATGGGACTGGTTACAGGAAATAAGGGACAGAATGGAAATAAAGAATATATTTTTCATAATATCTATTATAATCAATATTGTATGAATTTAAAGACAAATATAGAACAATCATTTCTTGATATGAAGGCCCAGTCTAAGTTAATTGCAGGATGGTTGACCTATTGGCTTGTCATTTTTGCCTTCTTTGTTTTTGCTATGAAGCCAAATGGCGTCGATTATCTCAATCATTATTACCTGACTTCTATTTTCTTTATTATCTCAATCGCTTTTGGCGTTAAAATTTTTAATTTTAAAATTTCTTTTGATGCAGTTAAAAACTTAAATAAACAGCTCCTTTATATTGTAGTTTTAAGCCTCATTTTTCTTGTTCTTGGATATATAATTAATTTAAACCTTCCGTTATCTGACAAGCTAGTGGAATTCATTTATTCCAAACATATACTCTTTCCCCTCTTTAAATTTGAAACAAGCCTTACGAAAATTATTGATATTGCCTTCCAACAGTCTATGATTATTGGGCTTGTTCTTGTGCTTTATGGCCGCCTCAAATCTCGGGCAAGGGTTATTATAATTTTCACAATTGTCTTCTTTTTGTTGCATATGCCTTTGCTCATTATCTTTTCTTGGTCAGGTTTAATCTTTATTCTCCCTTCGCTACTTGCAGGTTTTATATTTTCATACCTAATTCTTTGTTTTAACTATGGGATTGTTTATTCTTTTTTTGTTCATCAATTTTTTTATATTGCTCTTGGAATTATCCTTAGATTATACGTTTAGTCTTGCGGTGCATTATCTTCTGTGGTATTCTGTTTAACAGAAGAATATCAACTCTTTTGCAAACCCCAGAACTATTATGAAAACAAAAAAACGAAATTATCAGAGTCTTTGGTGTACGCAGCGCTATGATAATCCTCCCCAGATCCCTAGAAGCTCTGAAGAGGATTTCTTTCATAAGGCAGTAGATAGCTTATGCCTAGAGGCCGATATGTGTGAAAGCCTAGAGAACTATATACAGATCCTCTCTGATGGGATGCTAAAGCTCCTTGATTTAGGTATCCGTAAGCAAGATATCATTAAGCACAAAGTTCTCTTTCCTAAACTCATTCACCTTGGTGAAGATATCGCCCAAAATTCTAAATATAAGTCTGATATGTTTTATTTGGGTTTATTCATCGATGTTCAATTAACCAGTAAGTGGTTTACCAAGTCTTTTTATCAGCTTATCTCAAAGTCTATTCAATCTATTAAAACAGTCGGATCATTTTTTTCAAATGCTATGAAGTTAAAGATCGAAGAAATGATTATTGAGTCAAATTACGCTCTGTACAAAATGTACTATCTTCGCAAGGGTCTAAAGCTTTTAACTTAACCTTTTAGATAGATTATGCAAAAATATCCCAAATGTATTAAAGGGGATATTATGACAAAATTTAGAGCTGGTGTACTTTTTGGAAAAGAGGTTACCGAAGTTTATTCTGACGCAAATAAAAATAAGTATGCTTTACCTGCTGTAAATGTAGTGAGTACAAGTTCCATAAATGGTGTCATTGAAACCGCTAAAAAATTAAACTCCCCAGTCATTGTTCAATTTTCAAACGGAGGTGCATCTTTCTTTGCTGGAAAGGGCCTTTCAAACGATAAAGAATTTGCTGCCATTCAAGGTGCCATCTCTGGTGCTAGACATACTCATCATATGGCGGAAGCTTACGGCGTGCCAGTTATCCTTCACACAGATCACGCTGCAAAGAAACTTCTTCCTTGGATCGACGGTTTACTTGAAGCCGGAGAAGAGCATTTTGAAAAATTTGGCTCTCCACTCTTTAGTTCCCATATGCTCGATCTATCAGAAGAGCCGATTGAAGAAAATATCTCAATTTCAAAAAAATACTTAGAACGATTTGCTAAAATTGGAACTCATATTGAAATCGAGCTTGGTGTTACAGGCGGAGAGGAAGATGGTGTCGACAATACTAATATTGATAATTCTCTTCTCTATACTCAGCCAGAAGAAGTTAATTATGCATATGAAGAACTTTCAAAGGTGAGTGATAACTTTACCATTGCTGCAAGTTTTGGAAATGTTCATGGTGTTTATAAGCCTGGAAATGTAAAGTTAACTCCTATTATTCTTAAAAACTCTCAAGACTTTATTCAAGAGAAACATAATCTTTCACATAACCCAGTAAACTTTGTCTTTCATGGTGGTTCAGGTTCTTCTCAAGAAGAAATTAGAGAATCCCTTGAGTATGGTGTTATCAAAATGAATATCGATACAGATTTACAATGGGCCTTCTGGGATGGTGTGAATAAGTATGTAACTAAAAATCATGATTATTTACAGTCTCAAATCGGAAACCCTGACGGAGATGAAAAGCCGAATAAGAAATACTATGATCCAAGAAAATGGCTTAGGTCAGGTGAAGATCAATTTATAGCTAGATTAACTCAATCATTTGAAGACTTGAACTGCCTCAATAGGAATTAATGAGTATTGATAAAAGAAAGCATATAAGATTTGAGTCAGATACAAATACTTTTGTAGGACTTCGAATTGATGAAACTTCTATTGGTGGTCTTTGTATAACAGAGTCACACGGTGGTTGCTCTGCGGTCTTTCTTAATCATAAGCTCTTTGTCGCTGGTAAAACTTGTGAAATTCATGTTGGGAAGCTTTCTACCTTAAATGCTGAGATTAGGTGGGTCACAGAACTTGATTCTGATGTTGTCAAAGTTGGCTTCGAATACTTAGAGTAATTATTATGAAAAATATAGTATTCTTTTTCTTGGTATTCGGTCTTAGTTCCGGTCACGCTTCTGAGCTACAACTCGGTACTGGAAGCTTAACTCCACATTTTTCTACTTCTAAAAAAAATTATTGTAATCAATGGAATAATTCGGGCATCATTGTTAATAAGACTTATTATGCTCGCTATACTCTTGGTAATGTCGGTCTCACGTATATTACTGGGAATGATTCAATTTGTTCTCCCATTGAGGGAATTCTTTTTAACTATATTTTTTCAAAAGGTGAGTGGAACGATATAGGGATAACTTTTGGTGGATATGCTTTTGATGAAGGAAATTGGGATGATCACGCTGATGATACCCCAAGCTCCATTGATGCTCCTGCACCTGTCCAAGTGGATTACTTTGGCCGTACCATTGTTCCTGTTATTGCTCTTGATGTCGGAATTCATCTTATTAGAAGAGATAATTGGTCATTAAAACTTAACAACCTCTTTACACCTGTCATCTTTAATCATTCTTTAGCTTTTGAATGGCGTTTTAAATAATCTTACTGATAACTTTGTGAATGAGACTTTTTCTTTGCTGGTTTCTTTTTAAAGCTTGGAATATGACTATCAATCGTCTTAATAAAATTTCTAAAATCTCTAAGGGTATCATTAGTCTTCTTATAGCTTGAAGGTGTTCTTTTCACCTTAATAGGCTCGTATGGTCTTATTTTTCTACAGTTTGAAACTCGATCTTGTTTCATTCTAAAGTTATTGTGATTCACAACAATTCTTTGTCCATTATTTGTGATTTCATATTTATCAATATTATACGTTGTCCCGTTAATAACCATTTCAATAGCGTTAGCTTGAGATGCAAGAAGGCATGTTAGTAATAGTAATACGACTCTAGTTATATTAAGCATGGCTTATTATAAGTGTATAAATACTTAAAGAAGGATCTTTTGAGCTAAGTTATGGAATTATAGAGTATTGGATAACATTCTTGAGTGTCTTTGTGCCTAGAAAAGCGGGCAATTCTTAAGCCTGGTTTTTGCTATGTTGAAGGCATTTATCACCTTCGTTAGTATATCTTCCATTTGTTTGGTTATAAATTAAATTAGTGCAGATGCTTTCTGGTTTATGGGGAATGGGATTGCAATATTTTTTCTGTTGATTAATGTCAGAATACTTAAAAATTCATTTTCAGTTTCACGTTCAGTGAGTGAAATGCCATTAATGTAGAATAGATTCAATGCACTCTCGCTATCACAACGAGCAATTAAATTTCTAGATGAGATTATAATAATAAAGATTAATACAATTTGCTTCATCGTTACCTCTTCTTTTATTTACGTCGAAAATAACATGCTATTTTAGCTGATTTTTCCGTTGTATAAATTTGACCTCCCAGGTTTTGGGAGATAGCGCCTTCAGCATTTTTTCTGGACCAAGAGTTATATATTTGCTCGTGGAGTTTTTTTCTTATTATTCTTCCTAGTTTAAATTGCTTCTTCATATGATTAACAAGCTTTTCCTTAGATGGGTTTGTTCCTTTGAAATTTTCTATTTTTTCATTGTAAAGAGCGTTTAAACAATCTAGTGCCAAGAATTTTTGCCTAGAATTTCTAATCGATTCATCTCTATTATGAATGTACCGAAATGACTCCCTAGCATAGAATGCATATTGTCTCATTGCATCCCTGTATTCTTCT